>SAMEA104315424__coassemble_348_pt1 | contig 68908 bp, 55 predicted proteins | sample SAMEA104315424__metabat2_low_PE_031 | metagenome-assembled genome bin SAMEA104315424 (sample SAMEA104315424) | gut metagenome | biome: Monkey gut; feature: monkey-associated habitat; material: faeces | place: China | collected 2013 | reverse complement strand
CCCTTTGTCAACACCTTTTTTCAATCTTTTTCACTTTTTTCCTCTTTTCTTTCCCGCTTTCTTCAACCCTCCCGCGCGTTGCTTTATTCTCACTTTTTTCTCTTTTTCTTTGTTTGTTTTGTATAATGCATATTTTTCTATAGTTTCAAGCGTCTATTGTGAAGATATTTCACAATAGACGTCAGTATCTTTATAAAATAATCACAGCTCCCGATCTTAGCAAATTGGGAGCTGTTGTTATGTTCAATTAAAATGAAAAATATTTCTCTCTCATTTTCTTCATTCTGCCGTTCATGAGCTTGAGCATTTCGATCGCCGTTTGTTTTTCGTCGTCTGTGCCGTAGATTGCCTGCTTCATCATTCTGCCTTCCTCAAAGCATGCGTCATCATGAATCGGGAAATAGTTCTTGAGCAGGAAGCAGCCGTAGCGGACATATCTCATTTCGCCTACGATGCGGAATTTCTTGCTTATCGTATCGACGGCAACGCTTCGGAAATTCTTGATAGAATCAATTATCGCCTTGCGCTCATTCTCCGGTGAATAAACGATTGTCGAGCAAATATAAGCGTTCCTGTTTTCGGGCGTGCAGTTATGGCTGTCGGTACTGCCGACAACGGGATATTTGTAACCCCTTGCCTTATCCTCATAATAGCGGACGGTCTGATATCCGTTCTGCTCAAAATAATTCTCGCCGCCGAGAACCTCGAATGCATCAAAAATTTTGTTCTCGACAAGCCAATCGTTGAGTGCATCGGAATCATGGAAGGTGTTGCCCGTTATCCAGGTCGGGTGGACAAAAATCGCAAGTCCGTTCGACTTTCTTATCTCGTCATAAATCCATTTAAGGGTTGAAGCAACGAGCGGATCAACATTATCGGGAACCTTGAAATCCTTTGCAAGCTCGGTCATTTTATCCTCGAACTCCTCACGGGTCATAACCTCGGGACAATCGTCACGGGTGGCACGAACCTTTTTGTCCTTGCCCACTTCTTCAACGGCTTCATCCTCAACGAGAGAGTTGATGCTGTATTCGCCGCCGAAATTTATCATATGCGGGCAAACTCTGAAGCCCTTTATAGGCGGAAGATGGACCTCCTCGCCCATAACCAAATTCATTTCGGTCGGAATATTCTTGAACTGCTCGATCGCATAGAGCGACGGATAATAGCGTCTGTGGTCGGTTATCGAAAGGAAATCATAGCCGTGGGCACGGTAGCTTGCAACAACATTCGCAGGGTCATGTGCACCGTCGGAATAATTCGTGTGCATGTGAAGATCGCCGATAAACGGATAAACGTCAACCAAATCGCCCTCAACGGCATAGACGGCAAATGTCAAATCGTCGTCCTCTTCGTTTGTGAATTTAATACGATATTCGCCCTCGTAGGGAAGCGTTACCTTTATATCAATTCCGTTCTCGGCTGCGGTGATGGGAATTATGCGGCGGTAGCCAGTTGAAGGGTACTGATCCTCAGAGCCGCCGTGAAGCCAGGTCAAAACTGCGGTGTACTCGCTGCCGGCCGTAAAAAACAGCCTATCGCCGAATGGCTGAATATGTATGGTTTTTTCTTTACCTGCTGCCATTACCTTTGGAAATACATCAAAAGTCCACAGCTCGTGCCTTCTTTCAAATGCCATTTGAATACTCCTTTTTTGAAAACAACGGCGGTACCTTCACCGCCGTTTATTTTATGCTTTGATTGTTGCCAAGGTATAACCGTCCTCATCAACGTAAACGGTCATAACCTTTTCGCTTGTTGTCTTTTCGTCGGTCACGGTGTCCACGGAAAACGTGACCTTCCATACGCCTCTTGTGCGGTCAAATGCAAAATTCACCTTATTGAATTTCTCGCTGACTTCTTTTTTTGCAATATCGAGAATCGCAGGCTTCGTATTCACCTTGCCAACGGCATTGCTCTCGCTTGTAACAAAGCCCTCGGTTTTGGCATTGGGATTTTTCTTGATTTCTTCCTCATCGTCGTTGTATTTAAAAGTCAGAACCTCCTCGACGAGGGTATAGCCGTTTTTCTTGTCAACGGTAGTCTGCTTACCGAGGTCGCCCTCTTTTTTGCCGCAGGCAAAAAAGGACATTGCCACAACGGCAGTGAGCAAAACAGCGATTATTTTTTTCATAAGATCATCCCCTGTAGTTCTTGTATTCGCCGCTGAGTATCTTCTGCCACCATTCGCGGTTGTTGAGATACCAGTCAATGGTTTTCTGAATTCCCTCATTGAAAAGGGTCTCGGGCTCCCAACCGAGCTCGGCATGAATCTTTGCGGGATCAATGGCATATCTCATGTCGTGACCCGGGCGGTCCTTAACATAAGTAATAAGGCTTTCGTCCTTGCCGACTGCTTTAATAATTGTTTTGACAACATCAATGTTTGCTTTCTCGTTATGACCGCCGATGTTATAAACCTCGCCGATCTTGCCGTTCTCGAGGATCATGTCGATTGCCTTGCAATGGTCGTCAACATAGAGCCAATCACGGACATTGAGTCCCTCACCGTAAACGGGGAGCTTTTCATCGGCAAGAGCCTTGGAAATCATGAGCGGAATAAGCTTCTCGGGGAACTGATAAGGTCCGTAGTTATTGGAGCAACGAGAAATCGTTGCGGGTGTTCCGAAGGTGCGGTGATAAGCCATTACGAGCAAGTCAGCTGATGCCTTGCTTGCCGAATACGGCGAAGAAGTGTGAATAGGCGTTGTCTCGGTAAAGAAAAGGTCGGGACGGTCGAGCGGAAGATCGCCGTAAACCTCGTCGGTCGATACCTGATGATAACGCGGAATATCAAACTTGTTGCAGGCATCAAGCAAAACCTGCGTGCCGAGGATATTGGTCTTTAGGAAAACCTCGGGGTTTTCGATTGAGCGGTCAACATGGCTTTCCGCCGCAAAATTGACTATCGCATCAAATTTTTCCTCCTCGCAGAGTGCAAAAACAGTTTTTCTGTCAGTTATGTCGCCGAGAACAAAGCGGAAATTGCCCTTGCGTGCTTCGTCAAGAGTGTAAAGATTGCCTGCGTAGGTCAGAGCGTCGATGCACACCAATCTGTAGTCGGGGTGCTTGCGCTGCATATAATAAATGAAATTACTGCCGATAAATCCGGCGCCGCCTGTAACAAGAATATTTTTCATAAAAAATCTCCTTTGGAAATTGTCATAAACATTATACACTATATAATTTAAAAAGAAAAGTATTTTTTATTCTATATCGTTTTCGTTTTGCTCATCATTATATTCGTTGATCGTTTCGGTGGCCTTTGCCGTTTTCTCTTTTATAAAAGAAACAAGCAATATAATCGCTATAAGAACTGCGGCAATCGAAAAGATAATAACTGCGCTCCTTGCTTGCGTCCGATTGTTCTGTACTGTTTCAACGGTACTGTTTTTGTCTGTCTTATCGGGCTGAATATTTCTCCTCATAAGGTATACCGATGAGGGATATGAATTCGGATTGCATGAATAATCCTCGAATTTTGCCAAATAATTGCTCTCCAAAAAGCCCTCGGCGTTGATAAAAGTTGCGTCAACGATTCTGTAATCATCGTCAATTTTTACAACATTCCAAATATGATTGTCCCCCGATTGAAGATAGCACTCAATTCCGCACTCGCGGAAAAGCGCATCGCAAAGCCCTGCATAGTTTGCACAAACGCCCTTGCCTTTCAGTGCGTATCTGAGCTTATGCATGTTGTATTCCGTGCTGATTTCATCCTCTAAACTGTAATGTTCGTAATCATATTCGATATGGTATGCAACATACTCCGTTATTTTGCGAATTTTCTGCTCATATGTCATACTGTCATTTACAAGGCTCTTTGCGAGCTTACGAACCTTATCCTGAATCTCCGCGGAATCTTCTGCATATTCATATAGATCCTCTCGCTTTGAATTGAGCGCATCGACGATCTCCTTATCGTAAAACATCTCGTTGTTTTCGCCCCAGGCTATTGTCAGATTTTTCATCTTTGTTAGCGGCTGAAGGGATTTTATCGGAGCATCGGAAAAATAAAGTCTGCGGATATTTGTGGATTCGAGCGGTGAAAGATCATTTACACAGGTTTGCTCAAGTTCAAGAGTGTCGAGCATTTTATTATCCTTCAGCGGGCTTAAATCTTCTATGCCAACGCCCGAAAACTTAAGATATGTTAAACCTTTAGCCTTTTCAATACCGCGTATTGAGCCCAAGCTGCAATCACCGATAAAAATATCCTCAACATTTTTCAAATATTTTAAAAATTCCAGATCATCGAATTCGCAAAGCTCAAGCCAAAATCTCTCAAAGCTGTTTCCTTCCAGAAAGCTCATGTCCGTATTCTTATAATTCATCAGCCGAACAAGGCTAACCTTTTTGTTAAACTTAAGTGATTCGGCTTTTATTAAGCAGTTATCTATTATAATGCTCTCTACACTGTAACGGCTCAGAAGATTCGGATTGGTTATGGTGCAATTGTTTAGATAGATATCTATCACTTCATTTCCCATTTTGCTCTGATCAATCACCTTTGCTATTTCATCATCTATCATATTGTATATAGATAATGTACCTCCTTCGTCAAGCTCATAAGCTCCGTCACCGCATTTGATCAATTCGGCACTGACATTTACTAAGGACAAAACACTCATCACGATCGCAACGAATGCAATGCCTATTATTCTGAAAATTTTTGCCGCATTTCTTTTCTTATTCATTACAAATTCTCCCCGATATTCAATTTTCATTTTCTGTAATTATACACTATACTTCCGAAAAAGGAAAGGGCTGTAAAGCTTTTTTACAAAAAAGGCTGTCACATTCAGCGACAGCCCTCTTATGATTTATTCATCTGTTTTATTATTTTTTTCAACCCTAACTTTAAGGAAATATCCGACCGCGGCACCTGCAAGTGCGCCGACGATCATGTTGACAAAAATATTAACATCCATCACAAGCGAGAGTAACGCGCCCACACCTATGCCTATAACAAGAAAAATCAAAACAAAATATCTGCTCATTTAAGCTGCCGCCTTTCCGAAAATATTCTTCACCGCCGCAACGATGACCTCAAGCTTATTCATATGCACGGTTACTTTGACCTTTTCCGAATCAATCAGCCTGCCGTCTGCGGAGCGAAGCTCTGCGGTAACGATTGCCTCACCGTCACCCTTTGCGGAGATAAAGCCCTTTTCATCAACGCAAACAATTCCGTCGGAATCCGATTTCCATGTCAGTGTGCCGAGCGTTTCATCATAATCGGCAACAATTCTTGCGTTCGCCTTGTATCGCAGGTCGATTTTGTTAAAAGAAACCTTCAAGGGCTTCTCAGCTTCGCCGTTTATTTTCAGCATGTCGCTCTGATTTATCGAGCGCATCCAGGAAAGCGTTACATACGGCTGATGAACATTCAGCACGGTGTTGAGCTGACCAAACAGAGCCTTGACATCCGAGCGGTTGTCCTTTGCGAATTCAAGCAGTGCAATGATAACATCAATGATGCCCTGTATCTGCTTTTGCGTCAGATTTTGGCTTGCGTCGCTTTCCGCGATCTGATTGGCGATATAGGAGCGGAATCCGTCGCTCTTGATCGTGTCCATATTGGTCGGAATAATTCCGAGCGCAACTGCCGACAGAATTACACCGATAGTTTTCAATGCGTTGCCTGCATTGAGCTTTTTGCCTATATACTGACCCGCTATAAAAATAAGTCCGTCTTCGTATTTTTCGGCGTAGCTTTCCTGGCTTACGAAAATTTCATTTGCAAGCTTCGACATCAGCGAATCAAACATTGCACCGACAGAGCGCGAGTCCTCCTCGCTGTAGAAATTCGACTTTGACTTTTTGCCCGTATCATCCATCAATGTGTCAAAGGTTTCGCAAACATTTTCATAATAACCCGAATAGTTTGCGCAGTTTTCCGCCGACGGGAGGTAGTATTCCGTGCCGTAATGGGTAAAGCCCCAATCCTTCATGACAAATTTCGGAACGTAATCGTTCGGGTTCATTATGTTGATGATGTTCCCGTAAATCGCATCTTTCGCTCCGCTCTTTTTGGTACACTGCGGAGCCTCAAATGTGTAAACATAAATATCATTCTTGGCAATGCTGACATTCTTTATGCTGTCGGCATTTTTAAGGCTTTTCTCATAGCTTCCGTCGTCAAGCTCGGCACCGACAAGATTAGCAATCGAGCCTCCCCTGCTGTAGCCGGGGATGAGAAGCTTGACCCTGCCCTTGATATTTTCAGCCGCAAAATATTCGTTGATATAATTAAGAATAATTTCCTTGCCGAGATCAAAGCCAAGGTGATTTTCACCGTTTCCGACTCTGAGATTTCCGCCCCACTCCATACCGTAGTTTCCGCTTCTTATTGCGGCAATAACGATAGTGCACTGCTCGCCCGAAAGAGTGACACTTTTCTTCGCCATCTCGACCGCGGCAGTATCATAGCCCTCAGTTTCATAGCCGTACGCCTTGGTTTCATAACCGCAGTTTTGAAGCATTGCTCTGATATGCTCGTCCCTGTCGCTTACGTTAAAGGAATTGAATGTTGCCATAGAAATATTCAAAGCGAGCAGGGCAAGCTTGTGATTATATTCAAATGAGCTTTCCGAAAACCATTCATCATCGTATTCATAAGGATAATAAAGGCTTTCGTCAAACCAGTCGCACTGATAGGTACCGCTCGTCTTTTTCTCCGCCTTTGCCATGAACGGCATTGACGAAATAGTGATAACGACCGTGAGCAATGCGGCTATTATTTTATTCTGACTGTTCAAGTCGTGCCTTCCCCATTTCGTATTATATAATTCTCTGCTGATATAATGATAATATCATATTACCGTTAAAAAATAAATACATTTTGCTTAATTTGTAAAAAATTTACAATTAAGACAAAACCGCCGACATTCCTGCCGACGGTTATTCAGCCCATATTGATTTCATATCTGCCGCTTCTCAAAATTTCGACAAGCTCGGCATTTGTATTTATCCTTTCTTCTGTTATAATACCCGACGCATTTCCGCGCTGGCTTTCACGGTGATAGTCCGCGCCGCCTGTCAGAATTTTGAAATTTTCCCTTTCAGCCCATTCCAGTGCCTTTTGATTATAATTCTTATCCCTGTCCTTGCTGTTAAAGACCTCGCACCCGTCAAGACACTTGGAATTTGCCCTGCTTATATACGGTCTGAACGGATGAGCCTGAACGATTATCGCATCGCTCTCCTTGACAAGCTCATGAAAATGTCTCAGCCCCATAAAAAGCATGTTTCCGTTTTTCCTGACAAAATCCTCGTCGATTCCGTAAACGAGATAATCATTTGCCGTTGCAAAAAATCTGATTTCCATTCCAAGCAGTACGGTGAAATCGTCACCTGCCGCCTCCCGTGCACAGCGGTAGCCTTCAAGGAACCTGTCAGCATCAATATTCCTTTTGAATGAGCCGCTTTTTCCGAACGTTGCGAATGAATAATGATCGGTCACAACAAGTCCGCTATAGCCTATTGACTTGTAAAATTCGACCGTGTCCTTTGCCTTTGCCGCCGCGCAGGTGCTTGTCTCGGCGGTGTGGCAATGCATTTCATATTTATACTTCATCGGTTTTCCTTCTTTATCGGGTAATTGTCGGACTTTTATTTTCACTTTTCTCTCTTACCTCAAAAATCGCCTCCCCTCGCTTAAACAAGGGGAGGCAAAGAAAAACGAATTATTTAACTCTCTTCATGATATCCGCAAACTCATCGGTAAGCGTCTGAGCCGCCGAATAACCCATCGAGTTTGTCTCATGATAATGATTTCTGTCAAAACGGTCTCTGCCGCTCGAAAGGTACGGCTGAGTCTTATGAAGAATGAAATCGTTCGGAGCAACAACATAGCCTGTCATGTCGTTCGTTACACCGAATATGAGAAGATTTTTGTCTCCTGCGATGTCAACAAGCGGAGTCGGGTCAATTTCAGGGCCTCTGCCCGTTGCCGAATCCTCTGCCGAATCATATCCGCCGTAAGCAACCTCGGGGAATACCTCGCCCGGCATGAGAAGAATCTGCTGTGAGCCGATCCTCATGTAGGTCATTTCGGAAACAAGAGCAATTCCCAGATCGCCCTTCTTTGCAGGCACAAGCTTTGAGCTCATTACCTTAAGCATGGCAAGAAATGCAAGCACTGCGTTATCCGCATAGTAATAGAACGGCTGCTGAACAACGGTAATTTCAGGCTTCATCTTCTCGTCATTGTCAATCGAAAGAGCCGCCTTGCCGAGCGTCTCGCCCTGAAGCTCAACTCTCTTCCATCTGTCCTCAACGTCGGGATATCCGGGGTCAACCGCACCGATCGCACCGATACCGTAAAGAACATTGATGTCCTTTTCCTTATATATCGTCTGTCTGAGGAAATACGGATAGTCGGCACTGCAAAGGGTGTTTGAACCGCCGAGTGTATTCGGGTGGGCGGCATAGTTGAGAAGCCAGGTTTCCTTGCTTCCGTCATCGGGAACGAAACGGATTCTTGTCAATGTATCATGAAGAACCACGGGAGGACGCTTATCATACTGAGCGTCGGGGACATGGGTTGTTCCGACGTAGAGATCGCCCTTTTTGCGGTTATCGTATGCTTCAAGACAAACTTCCTTAACGTTCTTGAATATCTTCTGCATGTATGTGTCAACCTTGCCGCTCTTCGGAAGCTTTCCCCAGTAACCGACGGTATCAAAGCCCGCATGTGAATGTGAACAGCAAACATTGATAGCCTTGCACTTTGCCTTGCTCGAAAATTCCTCAAGGCTTGCGCGGATTATGCTCACTTCAAAATTGGTAAGACCGATAATATCGGCGCAGACCATCATCACGCCGCCCTCATCGCCGCAGCCGATCCACATTGCGCTGACCGTTACGGGATCATGGAAGCCCGTCATTTTCTGAGCCATTTTGTGTCCCGCTATGTAATATGTCTTAGAATCGAAATCATCGGGCATTGTTTCTTTCATTGCAAAGCCGACGTCAAACTTGTCGTCCGTTTTGTTGGAAATTTTCACAGGCTGAACCTTCGGCAAGTCCGCAGGATAGCCCTTCTTTGCAAGTCTTTTTCCCTTGCCCTTTGTAATCTTTTTCACGGCGCTTGCCGCAAGATCTGCTATATCCATAATTTGACCTCCTTGAAACGCTCTTTTGTTTTAATATAATTATATCACGGCAATAGGATATAAACAAGTTAAATTTTTGTTAATTTGTATAGGGTAAACAAACTATTGCACAGAAAAAATTTATATGGTATACTTAATTAGATTTATTTTCAGGAGGAGTATAGATGAAAGTATGTAAATATTGTGACAGTGAGTGCGACGACGGCGAAAAGACCTGTCATTCGTGCGGAGCGTCCGAATTCAGCAACAAATGCCGCAACTGCGGAACGGTTTTTGACTCAGGTTTTTGTCCGAATTGCGGCGTGAAGGTAGGACAAAAGCCGCACGTGTGCCCTAAATGCGGCAACGAATACTACTCTAACGCGTGCCCGAATTGCGGATATAACGGCTCGGTTCAAAACGCACCTGTCACAAACCCGTTTCAAACATCGTCCACAGCCAACGATCGAAACAGTAAGGGCAAAACTTCAATAGTAACAATACTGTTATGGATATTTTTTCTGCCGATCATGGTTATCGTTACTATATGGAAATCCGAAAAGCTGGACAAGAAATGGAAAATCATTCTGACCGTTATTATTTTGGCTTTCTATTTAGTTTTCGGAGCACTGAGTAACGATACGACCACAACGACGGCATTTCTTTCGGGGGTTCAATTTTAAAGGGTTTCAAGCGTTGCTGTCTATGAACGAAACAACAACGCTTTCAAACAAAACTACTGAATATTTGGAGGAATTATTATGAGAATCAAAAAATACATTGCCGAATTTTTAGGCACCGCGATCCTTGTGCTTTTTGGTTGCGGAACAGCCGTTTTCTGCGGCGGACTTTCAGGCTCAACGGGCAACGGCACACTCGGCGTTGTCGCCATTGCTCTCGCTTTCGGTCTTTCGATCGTTGTCGGCGCATATTCGATCGGTCACATCTCAGGCTGTCATGTCAACCCGGCGGTTTCACTCGCCATGTTCATCAACGGCAAGCTCGATATAATTGACCTTATCGGTTACATAGTCGCTCAGGTAGCAGGTGCATTTGCAGGCAGCGGTCTGCTCCTTCTCATCGCTAAGGAGACTGCGGCAGAGGGCTTCGGCTCAAACGGCTACGGCGAGCTCAGCAGTGTCGGCATTTCCATGACGGGTGCGATCATTGTTGAAGTAATTTTGACGTTTGTCTTTGTTCTGACCGTTCTTGGCGTAACCTCAAGCGAAAAATATTCCTCGGTTGCAGGCATCGTTATCGGTCTGGCTCTCACATTTGTGCACATCATCGGAATTCCGCTCACAGGCACCTCGGTCAACCCCGCAAGAAGCCTTGCTCCTGCGGTTCTTGAGGGCGGCACAGCTCTCAGTCAGGTATGGGTATTTCTCATCGCTCCGCTTGCAGGCGCGGCATTGGCTGGAATTATTTTCAAATTCCTCCTCAAGCCGAAGAAAGTTTGATTTATCAACGGTAATAGGAGCGGAAATGCGTAAGGGAAAAAGCAATGAATGGGAAAGTCATCGTAAAGTTCAAACCCGATTTTTTGTTTAAGCTATCAAAATCCGATAGATATTTAAATGAAATGCAAAAAAGCGGTTGGGAACTGATTGATATTAAATTCGGATGCCTTGCTTTATTTCAGAGAATGTAAAGCGGTTGAAAAATATTATTATATAACGCAGTTTGCCACCTCAAGCACAAATAAATACTCGGTCGGGTCTGAGGCTTTGTCGGAAGTATTCAGAAATTCATATGTTGACAACAGAGAGTTTTTCAAAACAAGGCTAATAGGAATAAGACCGTTGAACTTTACAATTTATTGTTTCTCTAAAGAAGACCGTGAGAAAATATCGGTTGCAACAAATTTGCGAAAAAATGATCTTCGCACATCTGTATATCTTTTCGCCGATTATTTCTTCACGAATTTCATATGCCTTCCCGTAGCATTATATTTTATAATAAGCAAACTGCGTCAAAGGTAGTTTTGACTATTCTGTTTTCATCGGCAAGGACACATTTCCCGACTTATAACATTTTGGTTAAGATCGGATCGCCTTGAAGCAATAACGTTTTTGGAAAGGCGCAAGCAATTTATGTTTAAAAATGAAAATGTGCAAAAATTTATAGATTATAATTATACATGTTTTTCAAAAAAGCAATGTATACAAAGAATTCTAATCATGGCAAATACTTTCAGGGTGCTTGTTGATTTTATCGTTTATAACAAGCATCGGAAGTTTAAATCTTTTAAAAGCATATTTATACAAACGCTTTTTGAAGTAACAACTCTCAAATTGTTTGCCTTGCCGCACTCTGTTTAATGATTTCACACCTGCAATTACGATAAAATATTTTCGGTGATTTTATGCTAAAGAAAAATGATGAAATATATCTGACGGTCAAAAGCTGTACCGTACAGGGCAGCGGTGTCTGCGACCACGATGGCATGACCGTCTTTGTGCGCGGCGCGGTAACGGGCGACCGCGTGCTTGCCCATATTATCAAAGTCAAAAAGACCTATGCCGTCGGAATCATAAAAAAGCTCATACAGCGCTCGCCGATGAGAGCAAAAAACTTTTGCCCCATTGCCGAAAAATGCGGCGGCTGTTGCTTTGCACATATTAAATATGAATCCGAGCTTGATATCAAGGCACAGCAGGTCGCCGACAATTTCAAGCGTCTCGGCAAGCTTGATATAACACCTGCTCCGATTATTCCGTCACCCTCGGCAGAACGTTACAGAAACAAGGCGCAATACCCCGTCGGCTCGGACGGAAAATTTGCAACGATCGGTTTTTACGCGCCGATGACGCACAGAATAATCGACTGCGCCGACTGCCTTCTACAGCCGAGGGAGTTTGCAAAAATAACCGATATTTTCCGTGATTGGATCCGTGAAAAGAAGATCAGCATTTACAATGAATCCGACGGATCGGGAATAATACGTCATATTTATATTCGCAAGGCTGTCGTCACAGGTCAGATAATGGTCTGCATTGTCGCCAATTCCGACAGCGTTCCTCGTGTGGATGCTTTGATTGAACAGCTCAAGGGAATTGACGGTGTAGCAAGTATTATTCTGAACATAAACCGTGACAAAACAAACGTTGTGCTCGGCAAGGAATGTAAAACCCTTTTTGGTAGCGATTACATCACCGACGAGCTTTGCGGCTTAAAATTTAATCTCTCTCCCCTCTCGTTTTATCAGGTCAACCACGACGGAGCAGAAATTCTTTACAATAAGGCAAAGGAATATGCCGCACTGACGGGCAATGAAACTCTCGTTGACCTCTATTGCGGAACAGGCACGATCGGTCTGACCATGGCAAGGGAAGTCAAAAGCCTCATCGGTGTCGAAATTATTCCGCAGGCGATTGAAAATGCAAAGGAAAATGCAAGACTTAACGGCATTGACAATGCAGAATTCATTTGCGGCGATGCATCGCAGGCGGCTGCAACTCTGCTTGAACGAGGTGTAAAGCCCGATGTTGTTATCCTCGATCCTCCGAGAAAGGGCTGTGATGAGGCACTGATAAATACCGTCGCCGAGATGTCACCCGAGAGAGTGGTCTACGTCTCATGTGACAGCGCAACCCTCGCCCGCGACTGTCAACGCTTTTCCGCCCTCGGTTACCAAACCCTTGCCGCCACCCCCGTTGACATGTTCCCCCACACGGCACACGTTGAGACGGTTGCATTATTGGTCAGGAACATATCAACCAAAGAATACGTTGTTATAGAGGTTAGACCGGAAGAGCTTGAGCTTGGCTCATTAAAGACTCACGGGACTTACGAAGAGATTAAATCCTACGTTCTTAAAAAACACGGCTTAAAGGTATCAACTCTCAACATTTCACAGGTTAAACGCAAGTGCGGACTTGATGTCGGCGAGGCATATAACAAGCCCAAAAGCCAAAACAGCAAAGTCCCCAACTGCCCTCCTGAAAAAGAGAACGCCATTATGGACGCCTTAAAACATTTCAATATGATATGATAATACCCCTCGCAGTTGATTCTGTGAGGGATATTTTATTCTGTATAACATCAAATCTTTTTATAATATCACTTATTTTTCTACATATCTTCTTGAATAATGTATACCCGAACATCTGATATTAACCTAACAGTCAGAAGTTATAGTCTATATTTCAAATACATCTCCTTATTTAAGGAAACCTATTGAGCAAAACAAATCTCCGCAGATTACTCCACGGAGATTGTGTGTTGTTTAATTAATACCAAATCCAACCGAAGAGAACAATGGTAATAATCCACTGCCACCATGTCAGAGATACATTGACCTTGCAGGTATCTTTTACAACGTTGCCGTTGAAATCGGTTACGGTGCAAGTTATTGTCGCACTACCAGAGCCTCGCTTGGTTGCAGTTACCTTGCCGTTCTTGTCAACGGTTGCAACTTTTGCGTTCGATGTCGAATACTCAACCTTATACTTTGCGCCGTCGTCAGCCTTGATTGTCGGCTTGAGCGTCGTTGACTTCTTGTAGTTCAGTGAAATATCGTCAATCTTTACGCTGTTTACTCTTGGCTTTTCCTGTTCCACTGTATCAACGTTTACTACACATGTAGCATAAAGTCCCGTTGACGAAGTTGCCGTGATAGTTGCCTTACCTTTGCCGACTGCGGTAATTCTTCCGTCGCTCGTTACCGTTACAACAGACGGATTATCCGAAGTCCAAATCAGCTCAATTTCATCCGAAAGTTCAGTATTAAACGATGCTCGAAGATTTACGCTTTCATTTGTAATGAGTTTTATAGTATTTTCGTTAAGCTGTAAATTTATGTACTTAACAGGAATATCGTGATTGATTGCGTACGCCTCGGCATACGAGCCTGCATAGCACCAAATTGTGAGCTTATCACAACCCTCAAAAGCGTTGTCACCAATTGAAGCAACCGACTGCGGAATGATAATTTTTGAGAGATTGGTGCAGTTAGCAAAGGCTTTATTATAGATTCTTTTTACATTTGAAGAAAGTTCAATGTTTTGAATCAAATTATTTCCTTCAAATGAGCCATAGCCTATTTTTGAAGCACAACTAATAAATAAATCACTTGAAATTCCACTATACGAATGAATTGTGTCGTTCTTTATTTCAAAAAAATTTGCACTTTTATCTTTAATGCAATAGTTCAAACCGTTTGAATCTGCATAATCATGTATAAATGAGTTTTCGTTGCATATTATTTTCAGCTTGTTACACTGTGAAAAAACATACTCTCCAATGTTAATTCTATCATCTCCAAGAAAAGTAACATCTTCGAGATTTTCACATGCGCAAAAATTATATTCACCTATTTTTTTAATATTCCTGCCAATTGTAACGCTTAATAAATTGTTACCAAATATTGCATGAGAACCTATGCTTAAAACACTACTCGGTATCACCATAGATTTCAAGTTATTACACGAATAAAAGGCATAGTCACCTATACTTATTATATTTTGTCCTAAATGTATTTTTTCTAATTTCTCACAATCATAAAACGTATAATTGCCAATATAAGTTACGCTATCAGGTATTATTACATCTGTTATATCATCGTTATTATAAAAAGCATAATCCGCTATTATTTTCGTTCCTTCTTTTACAGAGCAAGTACATGTTGCTTTTGATTCAATAAGCACTGTGTTTAAATAAAGCAAATCATCTTCCCAATTATTTTCATTATTGTATAATTCTGTGTTATAAAATGCACTATTCCCAATTTTGCTTAAACTACCCGGAATCTCTATTCTTGACAAAGCAGTACAGCCATTAAAAGCAGATGAGCCAATATATGTTACAGAATTGGGAATATTTACACTTTTCAAACCAATACAATTGTAAAATGCATTATTCCCAATTTTTGTTACACTATTAGGAATTGTTATTTTTTCTAAACCTATACAAGAATTAAAAGTATTGCTTCCAATATAATTAACGCCATTTTCAATGATAATCTCTTTTATTGCTTTCCTACTTATATACCATGGGGTATATTGATAAGAATTATTAAAGTTTAAATCAGAATCATAATCGGTCATTAAACCGTTACCCTTAGTTAATGTTATTTTTTCAATGTTTGTGCATTTGCCAAAAGTGTAATCATCCGCATCCGGATGATAAACTCCAAAATCGGTAGAACAGGGGATTGAAAGTTCTTTCAGACCAGTGCAACCATAAAAAGCTCCCCATCCTATACTTTCAACACTATCAGGAATCGTTATGCAAACTAAATCGACACAATTTTCAAAAGAGTTATTCGCTATATTTTTTGTACCATCTTTTATGTTCAATTTTCCGCTAGAACAGGAGTTCAATACCGTTTTGTTTAAATAAAGTACAGCATTTTCCCAATTATTGGAATCATTATAATATTTTGTATTATAAAATGCATTTTTACCAATTTCTTTTATATTATCAGATAAAACAATCTCCGATAACTCTGTACAATTATTAAATGCATCATTTCCAATTTTTAAAACACTATCTGGAAAATTTATGCTTGTCAACTCTGTGCAATTTTCAAACGCTTCTTTACTTATGGCTGTTATGCTATTTGGAATAACAAAATCCCTTAAATTGATACAATTTGTAAAAGCATTATACTGAATATTGGTTACACTATCAGAAATAACAAGGCTAGTTAAACTACTGCAATTATAAAATATACAGCTACCTACATTAGTAATTCCCTTTTCAATAACAATTTTCTTAATTGTTTGTTTGCTATTAAAAGGGGATTCTTTTGAAAATCTTGAATCATTCTTACTATACTCGTACATTTTTCCAACACCGCTAATAGTCAGCAAACCGGTATCTTTATCGAACGTCCAATAAACATTCTCACCGCACTGACCGGTCGAAGCAAGTTCATTTTCTTCAGCCGATGATTTTGTCGAGAAATCAAGCCAATCAAAATTAAGCTTCAATCCCGCAAATCCGCTCAGCGGTGCGGCGGTCAAAATAATTACCGCGACTAAAAGGCTTGAAATAATCTTCTTAACGTTGTTCGTAGCTTCTCCTCCTATAAAAATCCACCCAAAGGAAATAATCCGTTGGGTGGAAATACAGCATATTAACTTAATTTCTTTCCCAACAGTATAATTATATCACTTAGGAAAATATTGTCAAGAATCGAATTGTATAATACAGCACTTTTCATGGTACTGTGCCTTGTTTTAGCCAATCAACTGTATAATAAATTTATCTATGTATACCTCGGCTCAGTTGCTTTTGATGAAGTGAGTCTATTATTTCTTTTAATCCTCTTTTTAGTGGCTCAGGCATATTGTGTTTCTCGATAAAGTCATATACCTTATTGATAACAGCCTTAAGCAGTTTGTTTTCATTTTTAAGTGAATTGTTTTCCTTCTCCAATTGGGCATTTTCGATGGTTAATTCTAAATTACTTTTATTATCAGTTAGATATTTTTTCATTTGCAAGTAATTACTTTCCACATCATCACGCTCTGATTTTGCTTGTCGGATTTCAAATTTTATCTGCTGCAATTCCGCTTTCTTGTCCTCAATGTTTTCTGCTTCTGCGATAGTCCTGACTTTTTGAGTTAGGTTTTCATTAACGGCTTTTATGCTCTCATAGCTCTTTCTGTCAACTGTTACAGTGTCACGATTCAAGATATCAGATACCTTGTTCACCTTGAGATTGTCAACCACTTCCGTTGTAAGTAAATCGATTTTATCTGCCGTGTCCTGCAATTTCTTTTGAGTGTCAATGTATTCTTTCTTTTGTTCAGCTAATACCTTATTATTCTTTTCTATCGTTTCTTCCTGCGTTGCGGCTTGCCATTCTCTCTTGGTTGTGTGCACCTTGTCGTTTATGGCAGATGCCGGCTCACCCCTTTCAAGTCCGTATTTTTCAGATACTGCTTCAAAAAATCTGTCTTGCCTTTTTCTGTAATCGGTTTTGTTTCCCATGATGATTTTAGCATTTAATCTGTTCCCGGATTCAGAAGTATAAACAGGAATTGACGCAACCTGCATATGCGGTGTCGCTTCGTCCAAATGAATCACTGCGTTTAATACCCGTGTTTCATCACCCTGACAATATTCCTTTACATAAAAATCAAGGCAATCCTCAAAATACTTTTTTATCTCCTGTGTTGTTTTACCTTCAAAAAATTCAGGCGATGCCGTAAACAAACCATCTAACAAAACTACCGCATCCTTACGGGTTTTCTTCCTGGTTTCCGTTTCAATTCGTTTTATCACTTTTGTTATTTCTCTGTTCCATTGCTCTGTTTGAACAAGAAAAATATTGTCATCCGTTTTACCCCAATCAATATCAGACTTATCAAATTCCAATCCTTTTTCATGTTGCTCTACTGTCCTATTCGCTTCTAACTGTATGCCGTACACATCTGCACGACCTCTCTTCTCAACTCTCATAATGCCGTACATTTTTCGTCTCTCCTTTCGGCATTTTCGCCCCGTGAGTTAGCCTTTTGAGTTGTAAAAGTATAGTCTTTTGCAAAAGTCTAACTCACGAGACTTTACTGCGTAAAATCCGTTCGCAAGGGGAGAACCCCTTGACCCCCTTTCAATTGGTTCCAAAAATTACTTTTTATTATTTTTGTTATGCTCGATTTTATTTTGGAACCATGCTATTGCGCCGTCGATATCACCGACTGCATCATAGCCTTCAGCCCACTCCAGCACAAGCTGTAAGAGTTGGGCTTTTTTCTTTGCTTCCTCAGCAGCCGTCGCCTTTTTCATCTGCTGTTTCAGCTTTTCCGCTCTCGCAAGAGCTTTTTCGTACTCTTCCTTAAGCTCAGCGGAAGATTTCCTTTTTGATGACATTTTATTTCACCTCGCTTTCTTGATTGTTTTATTTGGCAGATTTTTTCTGCTCCACCTGAAGTTCTTTTAAAACTTCGGGTCCATACTTCAACATCATTGCTACCATAAAGATTGCAAACGCATTTTCATTTGCCTTTATTTCGGCAGCAGTCTTTTCTGTGCCCACACACATCACCTGTCTTTCCGAGCATTTGCTCGGTATAACTATGTTAGTTGAACCCTGCGCGAATAAAAAATGAAAAACCGCTCGAATTTTCGATAAATCCAAACGGTTGTTGACAATATTCTAATTTAGCTGTATAATTTACCTGACCTTATATTACAATCGAGGTGATAAGATGGACGCAGATAATAAAGTAAAAAAGTGTTACATATACACCCGTGTTTCAACTGCTATGCAAACAGACGGATACAGCCTTGATGCACAGGAGAGACGAATGCAAGACTATGCCGCTTACAACAATCTGCAAATTGTCGGCAAATATTCCGACGAGGGCAGAAGCGGAAAGAGCATCGAGGGTCGACCTGAGTTCTTGAGAATGATGGAAGATATCGAGTCTCATAAAGATAATGTTTCCTATGTTCTGGTTTTCAAGCTGTCCCGTTTCGGAAGAAATGCAAAAGATGTTCTTGTAAATCTTGAGACCATGCAGTTAAACGATGTAAATCTGATTTGCGTTGAGGACGGTATTGACAGTTCAAAAGATGCAGGAAAACTGATTATCTCTGTTCTCGCCTCTGTTGCCGAAATAGAGAGAGAAAACATTGCCGCCCAAACATTCGCCGGTCGGCAGGAAAAGGCCGCAAAAGGTTTATGGAACGGTGGCAAAGCCCCTTATGGTTATAACCTTATCAAAGGCAGCGGCAAGCTCGAAATTAACGAAAATGAAGCTGAAATTGTCAAAGTAGTATTTGATAAATTTGTCAATGAAAACCTTACCCCTGACAAAATATCAAAGTATTTAAACGACCATTTTAAAAGAATACCGATTCAAAAGCATGACAAAAGTTTATTTACTGCAGATTTTGTGAGACACATTCTTGACAATGAGACCTACTGCGGTTATATTGTTTATGGCAGAACTCGTTCTGTTCAGAATAAAAAAGACAGGTCCAAAACTCAGAGAGTAAAAAGTGATGATTATATCAAGGTTCTCGGAACGCATACACCTATTGTATCAAAGGAGATATGGGATATTGCGAGTAGAAAACGGAACGAATCCAAGGAACTGCACAAGATAAATAAAACCCGATATACAGACCATACCTATCCGCTTACCGGTCTTATTGTATGCCCGGATTGCGGCTGCAGAATGAACGGCTACAGCAGCCAAAAGAAGAACATCTCCAAAGGTGGAATGTATAAACCGACTTTTGCTTATAAATGTCGTAACAACAAAAGTCAGCGTGGCTACATCTGCGATTTTAACCGACAATTAAATGAAGATTCCATGTGCAACGCAGTAATAGAAATCATAAATCGGATTTCTTCGAATGATAAATTTAAGCAGCTGATTACCGAAAAAATCGGAGAAAGCATTGATACATCCGAACTTCAAAAACAAAAGCTGGATTACGAAAAGGGGCTTCGTTCCGTCAGCAGGACTATTGAGAGCTTAGGATATCAATTGGATAATCTTGATGTTGAAGATGAACTCTATGCCGTTCAGTATGAGGATTTAAGTAATCGAAGACTTAACTCGATGAAGCGCCTTGTCGAACTCCAAAGGAACATTGAGAGCGTCGAGCAACAGATTTCAACGATTAAAGAAAACCAGTTGACGAAGGATGCAATATATACATTACTTCTTAATTTTGAGTCCCTGTTTAATAAATTCGATGTCGAAGAAAAGAAGAGATGTCTGCACGAGATGATTGACAGCATAGAGATTCGCAAAGACCTCGGCTCCGGCAAACAGGGCAGAATAGATTACAGCACGGTAATTACAGCAGTCAAATTCAAATTCCCGATAAATATAAAGGGTGATGAATTGACTGATATTTACCCGACCAATGAAAATCATGTTGAGACCGTAGTATTGATGGCGAGAACCGGCACGGGAAACGGCTGAAATGTACTGAAATAAAGGGATTCCGAGGTTTGCCCCCAAAAACCGGCGGCGACCCGGGATCCCTTTCAAACTTTTTCATCATCTAACCTGCACACCTAAAAAGCCGAAATGCGAGGCTACGGGTTAGATAACTGCGTGGCGAGGCTACAGGTTAGATAGTAGAATTGTTTTGCAAAAGTTCACATCAAAATGCATTTCCTAATCCGGAATGGTGAACTATTAAGGAGGCACACATAATGGAATACGATTTGTCTCGATTTGCAATTGCTCATCAAAGAGACTATCAACAAGCATTAGCTGAAATAAAAAATGGAAGAAAGCTCTCCCACTGGATGTGGTATATTTTCCCTCAGTTAAAAGGATTGGGGCGAAGCTCAACTTCTGACTATTATGGTATTCGAGATTTAGATGAGGCAAAGGCCTTTTTGCAGGATGAATATCTTGGATCTCATTTACTTGAGATATCAAATGCTTTACTTCAATTGGATTGCAATGATGCTAAAATTGTTATGGGAAAACCGGATGATATGAAATTGAAGTCTTGCATGACTTTGTTTTGTCTGGCGGATCCAGATGAAGAGGTTTTTAAAGAGGTTCTGAATAAATTTTTTGATAGGAAATCCGATTACAGAACTGTGAAGATGATAAATCGATAAATGATATTTCTATATCCGTTTAAAAAAGCTCTTTTGTATAGTATCGTATAAGATACATAGTGGCGATTGTACTGATAAAAAAGGAGAAATAACATGATTCAAACCTATCATTTTTTTGGTGAGCACTCGCTGGAATTCGAGGATTCAAAAACAGTGAAAGAGCTTATTGAGTATGCGTTTGAAAAATTTGATTATTATGAACCGTTTGGAATGGATTCTGTTACCGTATTCCAATGTCATCATCCCGATAGTAATTATGGATGGTTTACAATCGACACGAAAAGAAGATGCGTTGATGAAATCGTCAATAGAGATGAACTTTGTTTTGGTTATCATATTCCGGGGATTTTATATTATGCGGAAGGCGGATGGGGTCATCATATGGAGGAATTAGGAAACCATCCTATATTTGAAAACCCTGTGTCGCTCAAACTGAAATTTGAAGATTTTAAGCATACTGTCGTTTTTGAGGGAACACACTCATTTAGAGAAATTCTTAATTTACTTAAAAACACTGGATATCTCGAGAAAAATATTTCACATATCAAAGTTCATGTACTTGCATATCCAAAAGAAAATTACTCTCAATATATAGAACTGAGTAATCCCATTCTTGATGTGTCTATGGTTGAATTTGAAAACTCATTGCCTCAAGATGGTGTTGTGACATTGCTATTAGAGTAAATTATACGGTTGATATATTCCCGTGTACTGCGATGGAAGATTTGTTTCCGTGTTGTGTCGACATTCACGGTATTGTTTCAACCCATGTGGAAACTGTTGCGTTATTGGTCAGGGAAATGTGATTTAACTGCTTTATGAAGTGTGGATGACCTTCATTGAAAAGAACAAACACAAATTTATAAAAAAACAACACCGCGGAAAGAAGCAATAATTGCAACTTGCCGCGGCATTGTTTATTATTTTATACTTTGATCAGCACAGAATGTTTTTTATTTTCTTTGCAAATTCCTCATCCGATAACTCGTGAACATTTTCAATAAGCTGTATTTTCATATCCTTTGCTCTTTGTACGAAGTATTTATAACGGTCTGTGATATTTTTGCTGTAATACGTTGTAACAAGCACTTTCTGCGCATACGGTCCGCCGAATTTTTCCGCAACTGTATTCAGCTTATACAGCTCCGATTCATCGACATATCCGTTTTTACAGGAAATGAAAATTGGGATCATTCCCTTCATAAGCACAACATCAATTTCATTCTCTGTATCTTTTTCCTCATCCGAAGCATCGTGAATCGTTGAATCCCAGTCGATATAGACGCCATTTACAATGTCGTTGAATTTCGGTTCGCCGTCACAATCAGCCGCTTCCGCCGCCATCAAAAGAACCATCAGCTCCAAAAGCGTACCTTCCTTGGTCAGGCAATGCTTAACCTGCTCATTCTTGAATCTGAACGAAACTGTTTCTTCCTCATCGTTTAAATCCTCAATAAGACCGTAATCGTAGAACGCTTTTATCATGTTGCGAAGCCATATATATTTTTTCTTTGCTTCATCCATGAATGTCTCAATATGCTTTTTATTTGCAAACATATCCAGTTGAGAGGCGGTCTGCGAGCAATGCTCCGAAATACATGCAAGTGTTCCTATTTGAGTGTTCCACAGTCCGGGATTTCTTTTACACATTCCCCACATAATAAACAGATCAGATTCAAAATCCTCACTAAAATTCCAATCATATGTACCCTTTTGACCATCGAACGGAACTATACATCCGCCATAAAGCATAATGCTGTCGTTTACCGTCAGCTTAGGCGGCTCATAATCAGGAATTATTCCGTCTCTGTCACAATCATAAATTGTACCTGTTCTGATATTTATACTGTGCATTTGAATTTTTTCGGTGTCACGGTATCTTTCGTAAACAATTCCCATTGCAACTAATACCAGATCTTCTCCACCCGTCAGGTCAAATATACACTTTTCGTCAGACTCAACGATCTCAGTCAAAGCTGATACAATTTGGTCAATACTGTTTTTGCTGATTGACTTATATTCAAAAGAAACATCTATATCATATTCTTCTGCCAAGCGATAAAAAATCTTTTCCTGTTTTTTCATTGGCTTGTTTTCACCCACAAACACAACCCTATCAGGTCTCATTGCAAGACAGCTTGCCATATTTTCAATAGCAACACTGTCAAAAAATTCAACTAATGTCATTTTTTCACTTCCGTCGATATTCTTTTAGTACTATTTTATCAAAATAAAAAAAGTTGTCAATATTCTTTCAATTTTTCACACAACGAATTATACTACTTCTCTCAATGGCGTTTGTTGACTGCTCCGGGTGTTTGTGATACAATATCATAAGCTTAAGGGGTATTGGATTTTGAATACGGAGGTTTGTCTATGACCTTAAAGGAAGCTATAAAATACAGAAAAATATGGATGGGCTTTGCTATTTTATGGATAGTCCTTTTTCACTTTGGCTACAAGCTACCCGATCCGTTTTCCGTCATACAGTCGAGCGGCTACAGCGGCGTTGACATTTTCTTTTTCGCCTCGGGCATCGGCTGTTACCTTTCCTATTCCCGTGACAAAAATGCCGCCGCTTTTCTCAAGCGACGGTTCATCAAAATCATGCCTACATATTTGGTTTTCATCGCAATATGGTGCCTGTATAAGGTCATAACCGCAGGCATGGATCTCCCTACGGTGCTTGGCAACATTTTCTGCGTTCAGGATCTCACAGGGAAGCCCGGCGGATTTAACTGGTATTTCGGCGCAATGTGGATTTTTTATCTTTTGACACCGTATCTTGCCGCCGTCGCCGATAAAATCAAAAAGCCTGTCGGCTGTGTTCTTTTCTGTCTGCTTTTGGTGCTGTTCTCGTTCCCTTTTTGGAATGTTACCGCTCTTATAATAATCGTAACGAGACTTCCTGTTTACTTCTTGGGTATGTATCTCGCAAAATGCTCGCAGGAAAGCGACAAAAAAATCACGGCAAAATTTACGGTGATTGCCACACTTCTTTCGTTAATAAGCATGGCGGCATTTTTCGTATGCTTTTTCAAGCTTCATGACGAGCTTTGGAACTACGGACTTTGGTGGTACCCGTTTATAATCACTGCACCGACGATTTGCATTTACCTTTCATTTATCGGAAGATTTCTTGAAAAGAATTCTTTCGGGCAAAAAATAAATGCGGCATTTTCGTTTGTCGGCGGCTATACCTTCGAGCTTTTCCTCGTGCATAAATTCATTTTCAACGAGGTCAGTGATTGGATCATGGCAAAACAGCCCGATCACGTTATCGCGATTTGGTTCGCCACCCTCGTTCCCGTCGTTATCGGCACAGTAGCTCTTTATTGGCTGACAAAAGGCATTAAAAAGCTCATATTAAAAACAGCAAAATAACAAAACGGCAGTAGCTTCAATGTTACTGCCGTTTTCATATCTTAATAAACCTGTAGCTTGGACAGGAAGTCCTGCATGCCGTCCTTCATCTTGTCTCTCACTGCGTCAAAATCAACCGTCGCGAGCACCGAGCGAACCGAACCGATATCTGTGCTCTCGCCCTCCGTTACGGTAAAGTTGCACTTCTTACCCTCAAGCCTGAGTGTGTACTCACCTTTAGGGAGCCTTGCGCTGAAATCACCCGAAGCGTCGGTCATCATTCTGTAAACCGTGCCGTTCTGCTTGCTTGTAACTGTGAAATCAATCACCTTGCTCGGCGTGATTTTTGCCCATTCGAGATGTCCTGTTACCGTGCCGTAGCTTTCACACTCCTTAATTGCCGCTTCAACGGCAAGCTGTGCGTTTACCATTCGCATGGTGCCCGTTGGGAGGTGACGCTTGGACGAGCTGTCGGCAACCTCATACTTTGTGTTTTCCTCGTCACAGACGAAATGCTTGACCTGAGCGCCCGTGAAGGATGGGTTGACGCTCCAGACGAGCGAAGCAATTCCCGTTACTATCGGCGCCGCCATTGACGTGCCGTTGAGGTATGCGTAAGAGCGATAGTTATAATCACTGCTTTCGCCGTTATAGTACGAGCTGTAAATGCTGTAGCCGGGAGCGCAGATTGAAACCTGACTGCCGCCGTTTGAAAAGCTCGCCTGCTCATATGTGTTGTTGCCGTTGAACTTTGCCGCGGCAACAACGATTATTCTGTCAACGATTTCCTGCGGTGTAACTCCCTTAACGGTCTTTATTGCATTGTCAACCGTTATCGGGCAGAAGGTGCCGTTATTGCTTGCGTCCACGGCATAGGCAAATTTATCGTCCTTGTAAACGCCGTTGCCTGCCGACTGACAGCAGATAAAATCATAGCCTCGCTGAAGCATTTTCGCAATGTAATATGAATTGAACCTGCCCTGAGTGTTCTTAACGATTTCAAGTCTGTCGATTCCGTTATCTATCGTGCCCGAGCTTCCGAGAGAGAAATTAACCACCTTTGCGCCTGCTCTGACGGCATTGACAAAGCCCGTCATTATTCTTGCTCGGTTGTTCCATTTCTGTCCCTGCTCCTCATTTGCCTGCCAATCAACGCAAATAAGCTTGCCGTCACGGACAATTCCCGTCAAACCCTTTTCGTTATCCTGCGTTGCTCCGATAATTCCCGCAACATGATTACCGTGATAGGTCGGTGCATTGTTTTTTTCAAAGAACTTATTTGGAAAAACGATCTTGCCTTCAAGATCCTCGTGGGTGGGATCAAAGCCGCTGTCAACAATGCCGACGTCAATATCGCTGAAATATTCGTCGTAATCCCAAGCCTTGTCGATATCCGTCGCTTTTATCCACCAGTTTGAATATTGTGAAAGACCGTCAAGAGCGTCATCGCTCCAATCGGTGAGATTCCACGGATCGTTAGGAACATAATCGGGCGTTATTTTCTCCGCCAGTGAACAGCTTGCGAATTCGACCTTGTCATTCTCCATAAGCTCCTCGCACAGATCATTGATCTCATAAAAATCCGAGCGCTCGATTTTTATTTCATATTCGTTCATGAAATCAACCTTGCCCACTACCTCGCCGTCAAGCGATTTAACAACCTTGTTCTTGTCAAGAATCGTTGCGTCGTCGGTAAAAAACACCGTTACGGCATCGTTTATGTAGGTCGTCGAGTCCTCAAGAGTTGATATACTCTCCTCCTGCGGCTCGTAGAAAATATCATTTTCATCTTCAAATTGAGCAATATTGCTTGAATTGATTTCAACAGCTTTTGCCGAATTATTATCTTCCGAAACGCTCTTTGATGTATTCGTTTCAACGGATTTTTCGGACTTTGGAATGCTTTGCACCGTCGGCTCTGCCGTTATCTGAGCTTCCTTTGCAAGCTTAACGCCGACCGTCGGTGAGCCTGCGGCGATAACTGCCGCCAACGCAACGGAAATAACAGAGCTCAAAAGCTTCCGCTTTTTCATTTTACAACACCCCTATTTTGTATATAAAAATATGTTACTATGTTAAACCAAAAAAGTCAATGCAAAATTTGAACAAAAAATCCGATTTGTTAATTATTTTTATAGAAAATATATAGATTTTTAAGTTAATGTATGATATTATATATGTATATTTATTATTCGGAGGGCTGAATATGACGGTAAAAGAAATCATTGATATACTCGACGGACGTATAATCTACGGCGAGGATCTGCTTGACAGAGAGGTGTTTACCGCCTGCGGCAGTGATATGATGAGCGATGTGCTTGCCTTTGTCAAGGAGCAGGCAGTTCTTCTGACGGGCCTTGTCAACCCACAGGTTGTAAGGACTGCGGAAATGATGGACATGAGCTGTATTGTTTTTGTAAGGGGTAAATCGCCCGATATGGGCATGATCGACCTCGCAGAACAGCGCGACATCGTTCTCATCGGCACCGACCTTGAAATGTTCACCTCCTGCGGTCGGCTCTATGCTCACGGGCTCAGAGGAGGCAGCGGAAAATAATGGATGAGGTAAAATTGCATTATGACGTCAGCGCCAATGACTTCACAAGAGCAGGTGAAGCATCGGGCAAGCTGAAGCGTTCCCTTAAAGAGCTTGGATTCGCCCCTGCCGTTACGCGCAATGTTGCGATTGCCGTCTACGAGGCGGAGATAAACATGGTCATCCATGCCGACGGCGGAGTTATCGACGCGAGCATAACTCCCGAATGTATAACCGTTATTTTGGCAGACAAGGGCCCCGGAATTCCCGATATCGAGCTTGCCATGAAGGAGGGCTATTCAACCGCCCCCGAGAATGTGCGTTCACTCGGCTTCGGCGCAGGTATGGGTCTGCCGAACATAAAAAAATATACCGATGAAATGAACATTGACACCGTTATCGGTAAGGGTACGACAATCACTTTGAAAATATACAACAAATAATTATTTGAAAGCAAGGAGTAGATCATGAATACTGTTTTTCATTCGGTTAGCCTTGATAAGCAGAAATGCCTCGGATGTATGAACTGTATAAAAAGATGCCCCACGCAGGCGATAAGAGTTCGCCACGGCAAGGCTACGATTATTTCCGAGCGCTGTATCGACTGCGGAGAATGTATTCGCATCTGTCCCCATCACGCAAAAACCGCTAAAAGCGATCCGATAGAGGATATTCAAAAATTCAAATATAAAATTGCTCTGCCTGCGCCGTCGCTCTACGGTCAGTTCAATAATCTTGACGACATCAATTACATATTGACCGCTTTGACGGAACTGGGCTTTGACAAGGTTTTCGAGGTTGCCAAGGGAGCCGAAATCATCTCCGACGCAACGAGAAAGCTGCTGAAAAACGGCAGTCTGAAAAAACCGATTATTTCCTCGGCATGCCCTGCCGTATGCCGACTGATAAGAATTTCCTACCCCGATTTGATTGAAAATCTCTTGGAGCTCAACACTCCGATGGACGAGTCGGCACGTTTGGCAAGAATTGAAGCGAGAGAGAGAACGGGTCTTGACGACAGCGACATAGGCGTATTTTTCATCACCCCCTGCCCCGCCAAAATCACGGCGATAAAGAATCCTCTCTGCGCCGAGAAATCGGACGTTGACGGAGCGATCGCGATCAGCGACATTTACCCCATGCTTGTCAGCAAGATGGATCATCTCAAGGAGCTTAAAAGCATGGACGAATCGGGCAGGATCGGAGTCGGCTGGGCGACAAGCGGCGGTGAGGCTTCGGGCTCGCTGAGTCAGAAATATGTTGCCGCCGACGGAATTGAAAATGTTATAAAAATTCTTGAGGAAATTGAGGATGAAAAGCTCAACGATATTGAATTCATAGAGCTGAATGCATGCACAGGCGGCTGTGTCGGTGGTTGTCTCACGGTTGCAAACAATTTTGTTGCAAAAACAAGACTGTCTATCCTAAAGCAATACCGTCCTGTTTCGTGCAACCATATAGATGCCGAAGAGGTTCCGAACGAGATGATGTGGCAGGAAAATTTACAGCCGTATTCCGTATTAAAGCTTGCCGACAACGTGACCGACGCAATGAAGCTGATGAATCAGGTGTCGGAAATGGTGAAGAACTTCCCCGGGCTTGACTGCGGAACATGCGGTGCACCGACATGCCGTGCCCTTGCCGAAGATATCGTGCGAGGATATGCGAACATTGACCACTGCGTTTTCCGTCTCAAGGCAGAAATGAGCCACATCACTCCGCTCAACGAGGACGAGATTGAAAAATTCATTCCCGTTCCGTTCCGTGAGATTATTGACGAGGAGAAGCTGAAATGGACATAAAAACACTAAAAGAAAAGCTTGATTTAACGCTCATCTGCGGCGACGATTTGGAACGACCCGTAACGGGCTGCTATTGCGGCGACCTGCTCAGCTGGGTCATGTCAAGAGCGCAGGAGGGCGACGCATGGCTCACGGTCATGGGCAACGTGAATTCGATCGGCGTTGCCGTGCTTGCCGATGTCGCATGTATAATCCTGACCGAGAATGCCGCGCTCGATGAGGATGCGCTAAGAAGAGCCGAGCAAAACGGCGTAATCATTCTCACAACGGCGAAAAATTCCTATCAGGTAGCCGCCGAGATTTCAAGGCTGATTTAAAATGGAGCTGTATTACGACTTTCATCTCCATTCATGCCTTTCGCCCTGCGGCGATAACGACATGACGCCGTATAACCTCGTTAATATGGCGAAAATTCTCGGCATGGACGCAATTGCTCTGACCGACCATAACACCGCTCAAAATTGCCGTGCGGCAACCAATGTAGGCGAAAATATCGGTCTGACGGTCATACCGGGCATGGAGCTTTGTACATCGGAGGAGGTTCATGTCGTGTGCCTGTTTGACGATGTGAACAATGCGGAGGCATTTTCGGAATATGTGCTTTCAACCGTTCCGCCCGTCAAAAACCGACCCGATATTTTCGGTGATCAGTTTATCATGGACGAGGGCGACGGAATACTCGGGACGCAGGAGCTTTTGCTGACAACGGCAAGCGGAATAAGTATTGAAAATACCGTAAAAATTGTCAGTGAATACGGCGGTGTGTGCTATCCCGCTCATATTGACAGAAGCTCATACAGCGTTATTTCCAACCTCGGAATGATAACACCCGAGATGAGCTTCAAGACAGTTGAAATGACGGAGCAAGCCGGTCAAAACGATTATAAATGCAGATATCCGATTATAAAGGATATGCCGATTATCGTCAGCTCCGACGCGCACTATCTTGAAAACATGAAGGAAGCAAAGCACACAATAAACGTCAGTGAAAATTCGGCAAAAGCTGTTATAGATTATTTCAGAAAACTGTAAAATATATTCGGAACAGCGGGACAACACCGCCGTTCCGAATATACGAAAAATAAATAAGTATTTTTTTCAAAAAAACGTTAATATTACTTGACAAAACCGCGATTTAATGGTATCATATCAAGCGTTGCAGATATGCGGGTGTAGTTTAGTGGTAGAATTCCAGCCTTCCAAGCTGGTCGTGTGGGTTCGATTCCCATCACCCGCTCCATTTCTCCAAACATTCTGCAATGTGGAGAACTAATGCGCTTGTAGCTCAGGTGGATAGAGCAACTGCCTTCTAAGCAGTGGGTCAGGGGTTCGAGTCCCTTCAAGCGCGCCATATGGTGGGTATAGCTTAGTTGGTTAAAGCGCCAGTTTGTGGCACTGGAGACCGTCGGTTCGAATCCGACTATCCACCCCATAGAGTCTGCAGGTTCTGCAGACTTTTTTTAAACTCAAATTTAATATTGGGGTGTCGTCAAGCGGTAAGACACAGCACTTTGACTGCTGCATTCGCTGGTTCGAATCCGGCCACCCCAGCCAAGAGCACGCTTCGGCGTGCTTTTTATTATTTAAATAAAAAGACGCTGTCGCATCGGTAATCCTTTGCAACAGCGTAATATTTATTATACGAGAACCTTGGAAAGGAATTCCTTACAGCGCTCTGTTTTTGGGTTTGAGAAGAATTCGGCAGGGGTATTTTCCTCAACCATTCTTCCGTCATCCATGAAGATAACTCTTGTCGCCGCTTCCTTGGCAAAGCCCATTTCATGGGTAACAACAACCATCGTCATTCCCTCTTTCGCAAGGTCTTTCATAAGTTCAAGAACCTCGCCGACCATCTCGGGGTCAAGCGCCGACGTAGGCTCGTCAAAAAGAATAACCTCGGGATGCATTGCAAGTGAACGAATAATTGCAATTCTTTGCTTCTGACCGCCCGAAAGCGTTGACGGATATGCGTTAGCTTTCTCCTCAAGGCCGATTCTTTTAAGAAGCGTCATAGCCTCTTCCTTTTTCTGAGCCTTAACCTCTTTTGCACTCGGAATATTTTCTGTATAAGGATGCTTTTTCATTCCGAGCTTATGAAGAAAATTATCCTTCTTTGCTTTCTTTATCTTCTTTTTTTCAACAAGATACGGAGAAAGCATTATATTTTCAAGCACTGTCTTGTTGTTGAAAAGATTAAAGTGCTGGAAAACCATTCCGATACGCTCTCTGTAGGTGTTGATATTAACGCTGAGATCCGCAATATTAACTCCCTCAAAGATGACCTGGCCCGATGTCGGATCCTCCATACAGTTAAGGCAACGGAGAAAGGTTGATTTACCAGAACCCGACGGTCCGATAATAACGACTCGTTCGCCCTGCTCAATCGTTACGGAAATGTCCTTAAGAACATGATGATTGCCGAAACTTTTATTCAGCTTAACTACGTCTATCACTCTTTCTCAGTCTCCTTTCCATAAACTTAATACCAAGCGTAATAAGGCAAACAATTACAATATAAATGACCGCCATTACAAGGTACGGTACCATAAATTCATAGTTGTTTGTTCCGATATCGTTGAATACCTTGTACAAGTCCATTGCTCCGACGAAAGAAACGATTGACGTTTCCTTGACGAGCGTGATGAACTCATTGCCGAGAGTCGGGAGAATATTCTTAATAGCCTGCGGAATAACGATCTTGAACATTGTTGTCGCATAGCTCATACCGACCGAACGGCCGCCCTCAAGCTGACCGGGATCAACGGAAAGAATACCGCCGCGCATTATTTCCGAAACGTATGCGCCGCTGTTCAGTCCAAAAACCGTGATTGCAACATTTAAGCCGTCAATCTTAATTCCCATCAAAGGCATAAGAACATAGTAGAACACAAGAAGCTGAACAACCATCGGCGTTCCTCTGAAAATCGCAACATAAAACGAGCATATTTTATCGAGAACTCTCGGGAGCGTCCTGTATTTCGGAAGAACGCGAATCGAAGCGATCAGCGTACCGATTACAATACCGATAAGCAAACCGATTATCGCGATTTCCATTGTATTCTTCAAGCCCGTGAGAACGTTGTGATAACCGCCGTTGTCGATAAAGGCTTTTAGAAACTTTTCGATTTTGATGTCAAAATTACCCATAAAAAATCCTCTTAAAGAACAAATACCCCACTTATTCAGTGGGGCTTTGCTTTTATTCCACTTTAATTATGCAACCTCGTTAATTGACTTAACAATGCTGTCTGCCGGAGCAGAGTCGATAATAACGTAGTTGATGTTTCCGTTGATAAGGTCCTGAATTGCAAGAGAACCGTTCTTGTAGCCCTTGCCCGTAACCTTGAGGTTGTTTGAAGCGTAGTCGCTCTCATTGTTGATGTACATACCGCCGGTTGTACCGTTCTGATAACCGATCTTAACAGAAGCGTCAAAGCTCTGGAGCTTTTTGAGAACATCATCGGCTGTCTTGCAGTCATCAAATGTTGTATCGTCGCCCTTAACAACAACTCTCTGAGATGCCTTGTAATATGTCTTTGAGAATGTAACGGATGCTTCTCTGTCCGGATTAACCGTAAGTCCAGCCATTGCGATATCGCACTTGTGCTGACCTACAGAAAGGCAAACAGCGTCAAAGTCCATGTTATCAATAACAAGCTCTTTACCAAGCTCATCGGCAAGAAGCTTAGCGATCTCCATATCAATACCTGCGTATGAATCGCCTACAGTGTACTCAAACGGCTCAAAAGCGGCGTTTGTAGCAACAACGAGCTGATCCTTTGAAGAATCCTTAGCAGCCGACTTAACAAGCACCGGCTCACCACCGCTAGAGTAACGAGAGCAAATCTCATCAAATGTGCCGTTGCTCAATATCTTGTCAATAAATGCGTTCGTCTTTTCAAGAAGCTCCGGCTGTGCCTTATCAACACCGAATGCATAATTTTCATTAGTAAGGTCGATAGCAATAACCTTTGCTGCCTTAACATCGTCTTTCTTTCCGCAGCCTGCAAGCATTGCAACACTTGCAAGAAGCACTAATGTCATTACAATAGCTGTAATCTTTTTCATAGTTTTGTCCTCCTCTGTTTTTTTGACGTGAACAATATACCACTTTAAATTGAATATGTCAAGCAAAAAACGAATATTTATTCACAAATATAATTATTTTCTGATTTTAAATACTATTTTGAGAACATTTTCTTTATTTTTGTGCATAATATTAGGTCTGTGCCCGTCCTCGGGGAAAAGTATCGCGCACTGATCGCCGCCGAGCGTGATTGTCGAAAGCTCAGTGCCCTCATAGAATGCAATATCGGCGCCTCTCTCAAAGCCGTTATCTGTCATATTAAGCGAATCAATCGGCGCCCAGTCCATTTCCTCACTGCCATCAAGAACAATCTGAAGGTCTATGTATTTTCTGTGGCTCTCAAATTTTCTCTGTTCTCTCGGCTCGGTATCGTATCGGCTGACGGCGGCAAAAAGGTCATCGCCGTGAATATCGTACCTGTCAGGCTTCATGTCCGTCTTTTTGAAGCTCTCAATAAAGCTCATAATATCCTTTGCATAGGGAATTTCGCTGTAAGAGTCCAGCTTGTCGATCGTTGTTACTATCATTGTAATCTTCCTTTCATATTTTTCATGCTTCGGTCTTAATTCTGTCTGAATTAACATTGCATAGCTTTGCATAAATTCCGCCAAGCTTCAAAAGCCCGTTATGTGTGCCCTGTTCGGCAATTCTGCCGTCCTCAAGCACAATTATATTATCAGCCTTCATAACCGTTGAAAGCCTGTGAGCAATTACTATTACCGTTCGACTCTTTGAAAGCTCGTCAATGGCCTGCTGAATGAGCGCTTCCGTCTCGTTATCGACCGCCGAGGTTGCTTCGTCCAGAATCAAAATCGGTGCATTTTTGAGCACCGCCCTTGCGATGGCAATTCTCTGCTTCTGTCCGCCCGAAAGGCGAACGCCTCTCTCACCGATTATTGTATCATATCCATCGGGCATTTTGCAAACAAAATCGCTCACCCTCGCCGTTTCCGCCGCCTTGATTACCTCCTCGCGGCTTGCCGACGGATTTCCGTAAGCAATGTTATCATAAATCGTACCGTTGAAAAGAAAAACGTCCTGCAAAACCATTGAAATGTTTTCTCTGAGCGATTTGACCGTTATATCCCTGATATCCTTGCCGTCAAGACGCACCGAGCCGCCAACGGGATCGTAGAATCTTTCCATAAGCGAAACAATAGTCGATTTGCCGACGCCGGTTGCTCCGACGAACGCAACCATTTTGCCCGATTCGACCTTGAACGAAATATCCTTGAGCACGGGCTCGTTTTCATTATAATAAAAGGAAACGTGATCGAACTCCATATCTCCCTTTGCCCTGCCGATATCAACAGCATTCTCGCTGTCCTTTATTTCGGGCTCCATATCGAGTATGCTCAGCACTCTGTGTCCGCCCGCAAACGCATTCTGCATATCCTCAATAATTCTCGACAGCGCCGCTATCGGTGAATAAAAAAGCGAAAGATACATAAAAAATCCGACGACATCCGAAACGGAAAGCACATTTTTCAGTGCAAGCGTTCCGCCGATTCCCATAACGAGCACCGAGCCTACCGAGGTAAGAAATTCTATTGTCGGGAAGAAAATCGAAGCAACAAAATTAGCGCGGACATTGACATAGCTGTAATACTTGCAATACTCCTTCATGCTCATGTATTCCTCTTTTTCTCTGCCGAAGGACTGAATTTCTCTAATACCCGAAATATTGTCCTGAACCTTACCGTTGACCTGGGCAAGCACCTCCTGATTGCGCTTAAAAAGAGCGTGAACCTTGCCCGAAAATTTCATTGTGACAAACAAAATCAACGGAATCGGAATCAAAGAAATTGCCGCAAGAATCGGATTGATCGTAAAAATCATAATCGCGACCATTATGACAATAAGAATGTTTGACATTAGATCAGGTAAAGCGTGTGCGATAAGCGTTTCCATATTTCTTGAATCGTTTATGACGCGGCTCATTATTTCACCCGTCTGTTTATCGCCGAAATATCTCATTGAAAGCGTTTGAAGCTTATTGTAAGCATTGAGCATCATATCGCCGACGAAATTCCATGCGGCAACGTGGGCCTTGTATTTTGAAACAAAGGTCAGCAGAGCTTTGACTATGTACGATAAAAGAATTACAGCCGCAAGCACAAGTACGCGCTCCTTGGTTGCCGTTCCGTTTGTCAAAGCTCCCGTCAGTCTGCGGACTGCTTCGGGAGTCACCAAGCTGACAGCCGAAGCACCAATCAGCGAAAGCACGGTCAGCACAAGCTCGACCCTGTACGGTGCCGCCATTTTGAGATATCTTTTCATGTCCTTCAATTTATCAACCCCACAGTATTTGCGGTACATTAAAGTTGCCCTTGCACCGCCGATATATAGAGATATTTTATATCGTTTCTGCTGATTTTGCAAGCACTGATTTCAAAAAATAAGACCGTGCAAAAGCACAGCCTTATTTGATATATAATAGTTTATTCGTTATCCTCGCCGGGTAATTTGTCCGTCTTTATCGACTCAAAGAACTCATTGTAATGCTCTGCCCACTTCTTGACGTCCTCACGGTCGTATTTCATTGGGAACAGCGGCTCAACGAACTTTTCTCTGCCGAACCAACCGACAATTTTAAGCCCCTTATTTCTCAGCTCGGGCATTTCGTTAAGAAGTTTCAGCTTATTCTTTACCATTGAAACAATGTTGTTCTTTCTAAGATACTCGATCTTATCCGTATTAAGCTCGGCAAGCTCCTCGGCAGTCAAAATTCCGCTGGCTATGAAATCGCTGACATCCTTCGCCGTAAGATACGGGAGAAGATTTTTTTCAAGCGCAACCGTGCAGGCGCCGAACCCGATTTCATGGAAGAAATCACGCTCATATTTCCAAAGCGTATCGCAGTTAAACAAGCCGTCCTTATCCTCTTCTATCGCTCTCGCAAGGATCGTTCCCGCCTTAATGGAATAGCCTATTCCCGAGCCCTTGAGCGGAATTGTCATGCATGCGCTGTCGCCCACTGCGGCATATCCGTCGGCAATAAAAACAGCCAAAGGCTGCCGGACGGGAATATCAACAACCGTTCCGCCGCGGACAATTTCACGGCCGACATGTTCATTCTGCTCGCAGATATAATCGAGGTTGTCCGAGATGTCCTTTTCCGTAATTTCGCCGAATCTCGCTATCAGAATGTCTGCACTGTCAGGCTCGGTAATGAGCCATGAAAAGCCGACAGTTCCGTTAGCATTGACATAAACATTATACCTGTTTTCGGGATCGGGCTTACCCTCTATCTTGTTATAATATGCGCGATAAACATGAAGTCGGTCAAACCGTCCGAGCTCCTTCTGAATATCGGTAAAGTCGGGAATATTTTTTCTCAAAGGTGAGTCAATTCCGCAGGCATCAATTACAAGATCGGCAAGCTTTATTCCCTGCGATGTCATTATTCCGATTATTCGGCTTCCGAGAACGACAGGCTCGCGCACCTCGCAATTGAATTCAAATCGCACTCCCGCGTTTTCACAAAGGTCAATTAGAAAGCTTAAAAGCTCACGGCGCTCGACTATAAGCGTTGACGCGCCCTTTTCCTCAGGCAGAGTGATAGGCGGAACTGATCTGTCAATCGGAACAAGTGTAATAACATTGTTAGGCGCGTGCCATTCTTTCGGATAATCAATTCCCGCATAGTCAAAATATGACGCGTCAACAGGGTCCTTTTGGTCATAGCCGAGATTTTCGCGGGCATGGCGCTCATAAACCGTAACCTTATGCCCAAGCAAAGCGAGTTTCCATGCGGCAACAAGTCCGCCGTGACCCGCTCCCGCAACAATAATTTCAGACATTTCTGCACACCTCTTTCCTTCATATTATTGTTTTTATTATACCCAAAATAAAAGTTTGTGTCAACTCGGGGCAAACAATAACCGAGCATTGTAAAAATCTTTCAAAGCTAAAAATTTTAACTTTTTTTATAAAAACTATTGCTTTTTTTCTCAAAATATATTAGAATATCTGTCGTTGACAATTCAGCAGATGCTACTGTGGCTCAGTTGGTAGAGCAGCTCATTCGTAATGAGCAGGTCGTCGGTTCGAGTCCGACCAGTAGCTCCAAGCCGCAAACCTTTGTGTATCAAGGGCTTGCGGCTTTTTCTGTGTCCGTTTTTATACATAATATATAAAGCAAAAAGCAGGAGCCGGCTGAGCGCAGTTCCTGCTTTTTATAATTATCAGATTTTTTGCGATATTGTCTGCAATCCGATTCCTGCGAGGTCAAGATGCTCGGCATCTACCGATGTAACCGTACCGTCAAAGTTGACGTCCGATGCCGCGATCTGAGCCGCCGTAGTATTTGCCGAGGTGAGCATTCCGCCCGCAATGGCTCTTACGATTACGGAGTCTCTTCCGTCAATCAGTCCATCGCCGTTGACATCGCCCCGTATAACGATCGTGAGGCTGTCGGTTGCGTTGCCCGAAGCGTCGATAAGCTTTAAGGTACAGCCTGTCGTTACCTTGTTCGTGTTTTTCAGCATTGTGCCGTTTGCATCGTAAACTCTGAGGTAAATAACATCATTTGCAAAGAGCTGAACCACCTTGCTGACAGTAAGGTTCGTGAAATCAAAGCCCGAAACCAACGACTTGGTTCTGTCAACCGTAAGTCCCGATGTGCTTTTTGCAACAAGCTTGTCAATACCGAGCTTACCTGTATAAAGTATGCAGTATCCGTCAATGTATGTGTCGAAATACGAATAGTTGTTTATAACATCGTCGCCAGAAACTATCACATTACCCACAACGTAGTTTGCGCAGTCAAGCGTCATTGTGTAACGGTTGAACTCTGTTGAATCAGGCACCTGAGATGTGCTTGTGATATAAATATCGGTTGACGCGGTGTCAATATAGACAACATTGGTTGAAAGGTATACCGCTTCTCCGTTTTTGACCAAAACATCGGTCTTTGACGAGCCGGCGGCTACAGGATCCTTTGAGCCGATAACGTTTCCGTTCTCATCGTATTCCTTTTCAACATAGAGATAATCATATGTCTGAACAACTCTTGTTACTCTGCCGAGAGAATGAACCGCATCGCCCTTTGTGGCTGATTTGTTGTCGGCAATAACGCCGCCGTAGGTGAAGAGCTTACCGCCTGCCCTTACATAAACACCGCCATAGTTGCACTCGTTATTTCTGATAGTTCCGCCGTAGAGATGCATTGTTCCCGAAACCGTAACAGCACCTGTCGTGGTATTCTTGCAGTTTTGTACGGCTGATTTTTCATGCATATAAAGGGTTCCGCCTGTCTGAACATTGATAGCCGCCGCACCGACAACTCCCGTCAGCTCCTTGCCGCCGTCAATGATCATGATTCCGTCAGAATCGGCACCCGCCTCATAATCCGCCTGAGACTGCTGAACATTATCTGCAACCGATGTACCTATTCTCAGGATTGCATCCTTCTTAACATCAAACATGATGCCGTAAAAGGAGCCTGTTCTGATAGCCTTGTAGCTCGTATCGTCGCAAAGCAGTGTAACATCGCCGTTGACCGTGATCGTCGAGGTCACGGAAGCATTCGCAACAAGAGTGATGATTGCCGTTTCGTCTGCCGAAACCGAAGCAAAAGCATCCGCAAGATCCGTATATTCAACCGAGAAGGCTCCTGCCTTGCTGACTCTTGCAACCGTTGTTGTCTCCATGCTTGTTATGGTTCCGTTTGCAAGCGTATACCAGTTTGAATTTGAGAGGCCGAACTTCATATAGTTCGTGCTCATCGCACTGCCGCCGAGGACCTTTGTCTTTTCGGCATATGCCTGCGGTGTGATCATCGCCGCATAGCCTGAGCACGTCAGCTTATCGGTTATATCAACGGTTTTACCCGTCACAAGGTAAATATCGTTTGTTGCATCAATCTGAGCCGCACCGCCGAGTGAAAGCGTTGCACCGTTATAGATCGCCTTGCCGAGCGATTTGTCAGAAATATTGTCGGAAATATCTCCGCCGCTGATTCTCACCTCGGCACCCGTTTCGATCTGAACCGCACCGCCCGAGGAATAAGCACGGTTTGCCGAAAGCGTACCGCCGCTTATCTCAACCGTAGAATAATTCATTGCGCAAACAGCTCCGCCGTAGGTCGCCTGGTTCTCTGTCATAGATGCCTTGCCGCCGATGGCTGTTGTTGCATAAACGCTGTATGAGGCAACAACTCCGCCCTTGAGCTTTGCTATGTTCTGTACGAATGAGCCGCCAGTGATAACAGCCTGTCCGCCGTTGTTATAGAGAACCGCTCCCTGCGTTGCTTCGTTTGACCTGAAGCTGCCGCCGCTGATATTTACCGTTCCCTCAAGGTTATAGATTACGCCGCCGACCGATGTGCCGACATTGCCTGTGAAAATGCCGCCTGCAATTTCCGTTGTGCCCTGATTATAGATCACAACGCCCATAACAGTCGCCCGGCTTTGCTCCGCAGTTTTGAAATCGTAGAATTCTACACCGGGCTGAACCGTCAAAGTTGCATCCTTTGCAACCTTGATCGCGGATTCGGTTGCCGCGACCACATTGCCGTCAATGTAAAAATCTGCCGAGCTGTCGTCTCCGTAAACCTTCGAACCGAGAGTAAGCTTTCCGGTGACATTGAACATTGCGCCCGTGAGTGAAGCCGCCCTTTTGAGCGTTGCGCCGTCCTCGGAATAAATTCCGATTTCCGAACTGATATCTATTGTTGAATAAAGCTCTGTGTCCCGAATAATATAAACTGTCGGGAGAACGGTTGAGCTTGCGCTTGAAGCATAGCTGATAGCTTCCGCAAGCGTTTCGTAATATGTATCGGTTCTGCCGTCGATCTGAACCTTTGCAACATATTTATCCTGTACTCTCTTTACGCTCTTTACCGAGCCGTCCTTTATCGCCTTGACCGACGACATGTTATACATCGCAGTAAGCTGTGGGAAATAATAAAAATATGTATCGTTTGCCGTTGCTCTCCAATCCGAGGTCAAAAAGCCCATGCTTGCAACAGACGATGAGCCCGTCATCTGCGCGGCGGTCCTTTCCGTCGCTCCCGTTGTCAGCAGGTTTGTTTTGTATGCGCCGTCAAATATAACATTTGATACATTTGCGCCGAGCGTGTTGCCGAAGGCTACGCCGACCTGGCTTGAGCCTGTCACCTTACATGAAGCATAGCAGGTTTTGACCGTGCCGTTATTGTTATAGCCGACAAGTCCGCCGACCATAACATTACCGCTGACAACAGGTGCCGTGCAATAGCTGTTTGTGAGCGTACCTGCGGAATTATAGCCGAGAACACCGCCGACAAATCTTGCGTTCGGCGCATTGATCGTCGCATAGTTAAAGCACTTGTTTATCGTTGCCTTGTTGCTGAAGCCTACAACGCCGCCGACGTTGGTAAGGAATGATTTATCATCGGAATAATTCGTTCCCGTGACGGTTCCGAGCATGCTGCTCGTTGAAACGCTTGCCGTTGAGCCTCCGAGGTTTCCGACAATACCGCCGACCGCCTTATCACCGCTTACCTCACTGTCACAGCAGCAGTTGATTATCGAGCCGCTCTTGACATATCCAGCGATACCGCCGACATTCTCAATTCCTGAGATTCTGCCGTCAAGCACTACCGTGTTCGTTACCGTACCGGTATTGACATATCCGAAAAGTCCGATATTGTTTCCCTTGTCGCCTGAGGTTGAAGATGTATAAATTCCTGCGATGTTATATCCGCCGCCGTTAAAGATTCCGTTATATCCGTGCGCCTCGTCAATTCCGATCGGGGTCCAGTCGATAACGCCGAAGCTGTCATCATATACATTGATATTCATAAGGAGGTTATCCGTAACCGTTGCGTTGGCATTCGGATTAGCCTCAACACCGCTGAGCTTACCGTTTACAAGCGCCGCAAACCATGCAAGCTCCGATGGCTTTGAAATAAGATATGTGCCGCTTGAATTTGTTTTCGGAACCGAACGGTCGCCTGCCCACACATCAAGCGAAAGCATCCAGGCGAGAACGGGATATCCGTTGTTGATTTCCGTATAGTCATAGCAGAAATAAGCCTTCATGCCGTTAAGTTCTTTTACGAATGACGAAAGTCTCATATCCGCAAGCGTTCTTCCGACGCCCGCTGTACCGTCAACTCCCGAGGTCTCATAGCTGTAGAAAAGGCTGTTACATTCACTGCCGTAAACCAGACCGACTGCTCCGCCGACCTCCTTGCCCGTGCTTGTAACAGGTGCGATCGCGTAAGCATCGCATAACGTTGAAAACAGAGCGTAGCCGACTATTCCGCCGATAGTATCGTCAGCCGAAACCGAGCCGAGGAAGAAGCATCCCTCAAGGAATGCACCTGAAAATGTACCGCCGATTCCGCCGACATTCAGTTTTCCCGAAACAGCCATATTGCTGTAGTTCTTTACGATAACCGAGTTGCCGTTTGCATAGCCCATGACTCCGCCGACGCGCTGATTACCGCTGACAGAGCCTGTTGAATGGCACTGGTTGATAACGGTATAATAATATGACCAGCCGACAACACCGCCGACGCTGTTTCCGCTGCCGTAGACCTTACCGCTGAATGAACAATCGGATATTCCGAGATTTTCCGCATAGCCGACTATTCCGCCGGTGCTGAATCCGCCGTGAATTTCCGATTCCGTTATGTTCAAATTCTTTATGCTTACCGCTGTTCTCTGGAGAACAAACTCCGAACTCATCTTTTCGGGAGTGTCCTCTTCGCCCGTATATTCGCTCGGAATAACAACGCTTCCGAAGAAGCCCGCGCAGTCCGTTCCCGAATCAACATAAACTCCGCTAACCGTATGTCCGTCACCGTCAAATGTTCCGCAGAAGGGGCTTGCCTGTGTTCCGATGGGCGTCCACTTATTGGCAGTTGAGCCCGAAGCGTTAAGTCGGATATCCGCCGTCAGCTTTCCTTTGATGGATTGCGAACCGCCGTTGACCGCGCCTGCAAACCATATAAGCTCGTCTGCCGTGCCGATCTGATAAACTCCTCCAGAGAGAGTCGGCACCGAACCCACCGCCAACGCGGATAATCCCGGAACCAACGAGATTATTAAAATTATAATTGCTGTCGCAACGGACAAAAGCCTGCGTTTCATGAGCAACACTCCTAATATACAAAATTAAAGAATTGACTATACCATTACAAATAATATTATAAAATATTTTTTGTCAAAGTGCAAGGTGCTTGTCTTAGTGTTAATATACAATATTAGCGCTGTTTTTTTGTCTAATATGCACTTCATCTCAAGGTTTCACTTTTTCTTTGCAAGGCTCGGCATGTAATTGCGCCCCTTTCGGGTAGTCGCTGAACAAATCGGTGGCTATTCCAATACCGTCCGCCGTGCCGCGATTAAGTTTTATATTTTTGGCGCTTTTGTCGAGCGAATTGTGATTGACAGAGCTTGCAGGCACAAGCGGTTGTATTTTACAGAAGTGCCTGTAAAACTTAAAATTTTTGTTTAATTTTCCGCCGTAAAAGTGTATAATGTAATGGTGAATGTAATTATTAAGGTAAAAGGAAGTTTATAATGTCTTATATTTTTAATTCCGCTGTTCTCGGCTCAATGTTTGCCGTGCCGACCCAGGTCGTGGATAACTACATAAAATTTGCAAGCGCGTCTCAGCTGAAAACCCTGCTTTGGATCTGCCGCAACATTGCGGAGCCGATAGACCCTGCAAGGATTTCAAACGATATCGGCTACAGTGTCGGAGATGTTGAGGATGCTCTGACGGTAATTGCTGGCTGGGGCGTTCTCATAAGCACCGATGCACCCGTTGCGCCTGCTCCTGTTGCGCAGAAGAAGCCCGAAGCAACGGAACCGCCGAAGCAGCTTGCCGAAATTGCCGCGGTCAAGCCCTCATCGGAGCAAATCGCCGCAAGGTGTAAGGAAAACCCCGAGATTTTGGCAATGTTTTCCGATATTGAAAAGATGCTCGGCAAGACACTCGGCAATGACAGCAGAGGAATACTCCTCATGATGCACGATCACTACGGTCTGCCGATTGAGGTAATATACATGCTTGTTGACTACTGCAAATCGGTTGGCAAAAGCGGATTTTCATACATATCAAAGGTCGGCAAATCATGGGGCGAGCGTGAAATAGACACCATTGAAAAGGCGGACGAGCAGATCAGAATTCTCAATTCCTGCAACAGCCTTTGGAAAGAATTTGCCGAAATGGCGGGAATCCAGAATCCGCGCCCGTCCTCCTCACAGTCGGCGTATCTCAGAACATGGTCAATTGAGCTTAAGTTCAACGTTGAAATGATTTACCTCGCTTACGAGGAGATGCTCAACCATTCGAGCAAGATAAGCTTTCCGTACATGAATAAAATTCTGATGAACTGGCACTCCAAGGGAATCAAGACCCCCGATGATATTGAAAAAGAAAAGGAAGAATACCGCAGAAAGAAAGCCCCCGTTGCCAAAACAACAACCGCGTCATATGATATCAACGAATTTATCAAACGAGGCGAGGCTCTGCCTGTATACAAGAAAGGAAGCTGAAAATGGCATACAGCAACGAAACATATTTAAAGGCTAAGCGCGAAATGTCGCAAAGACGAAGCCTTGCGCTTGCCGAGCGCGAGGAGCATCACCGTATCGCCGTTGAGGCAGTCCCTGAAATTCTGGAGGTTGAAGCAAGAATGTCCTCGGCAGGACTTTCAACGATCAAGGCTCTCGGAATGGGTGCAGACGATGCAAGAAGCTACATAAAAAAGCTCTCCGAGATAAGCATTGAAGCTCAGGCTCAGCGCCGCTCCCTTTTAAAAAGCGCAGACTTTCCCGAGAATTGGCTCGATATTCACTATAACTGCAAGAAGTGTGAGGACACAGGCTTTGTCGGCGGAATAATGTGCGATTGCTTTAAGAACCTCATGAAGTCGATCGAGTACGAAAAGCTCTGCTCAAAGCTTCCTGTCAATGACTGCCGCTTTGAAAACTTCAAGCTTGACTATTACCCGAACGGCGCAGGCACAAGTCCGCGTAAAAGAATGGAAAGCGTTCTCAATTTCTGCAAAAAATATGCCTATGATTTCAGCGTCGGCTCGCCAAGTCTTTTGCTCTACGGCAAAACAGGACTCGGTAAAACGCATCTTTCCCTTGCCATTGCGGGCAAGGCTGTCGAAAACGGACACGGTGTTATCTATTCCTCGGCGCAGAATCTTTTCAATAAGCTTGAAAAAGAGAAATTCGGACGTTCCGACGGCAACACAGAGGAGGCTATCCTTGACTGTGAGCTTTTGATCATCGACGATCTCGGCGCAGAATTTGTAACCCAATTCACTGTTTCCGCACTTTACAATATTGTCAACTCAAGAGGACTTGAGGGCAAACCAACTATAATAAGCACAAACCTTACTCCCGCAGAGTTTTCCGAAATATACAGCGAGCGAATTGCATCGAGGATCCTCAGCAATTACACCCTGCTCTATTTTGACGGTACGGACATAAGACAAATTAAAACGAGGTAATTTATGGATATAATTCTTGCACTTGCAACCGAATTTAACTTAAAAAAATGGCAAATCGAAAATGTTGTCTCGCTCATTGACGACGGCAATACGATCCCGTTCATTGCCCGATACAGAAAAGAGGCTCACGGCACACTCGACGATCAGACCCTGCGTGCAATTTCAGAAAGACTTGAATATCTTCGCAATCTGGACAAGCGCCGCGAGGAGATACGCGCCTCGATAGAGAGTCAGGAAAAGCTGACGGAGGAAATCTCCGCCGCGCTCGACAAGGCGGCAACGCTTGCCGAATTGGAGGATATCTACCGTCCTTACAAGCCTAAGAGAAAGACGAGAGCCTCAGTCGCAAGAGAAAAGGGACTTGAGCCGCTCGCTCAGGCGATCTATCTTCAAACGGCAAACAGCCCGTCCGCCATTGAGCTCGCCCAAGACTACATAAACGAAGAAAAAGAGGTCAGCACCGCCGAGGAGGCGCTCCAAGGCGCAATGGATATCATTGCCGAGGACATTTCCGATATGGCAGATATCCGCCGCAGACTGAAAAATCTGCTCAACGTTGTCGGCATCGTCAATGTAAAGGCAAGCGACGCCGAGGCAAAGAGCGTTTACGAGCAATACTACGACTATTCCGAGCCTGTCAGCAAAATTGCTGATCACAGAATTCTCGCAATCAACCGCGGTGAAAACGAGGGCTTTCTCAAGGTCAGCCTTGAGCTTGACCGAGTTAAGGCGCTGAACGTCATTGCTTCCGAAACACTCTGCGACAAGGGCTCACCCTGCACCGATACCGTTCGCGACGCAGGCGTTGACGCATACGACAGACTGATTTTTCCGTCGGTCGAGCGTGAGATTCGCTCCGCTTTGACTGAGAGAGCCGACGCTTCGGCAATCAGAAATTTTTCACTCAATTTAAAGGAGCTTTTGCTCCAGCCGCCCGTCAAGGGCAAGGTTGCGCTTGGTCTTGATCCCGGATACAGGACAGGCTGTAAGGTCGCGGTCGTTGATGCAACGGGACGTGTGCTTGACACAGGTGTTGCTTATATCACCCATTCCGCCGCTCAGCAGGCGCAGGCAAAGACACTTATTAAAAGCTTCATCAAAAAATATGGTGTGCAGATCATCGCAATCGGCAACGGCACGGCATCTAAGGAGACGGAAATTTTCACCGCCGAGCTTCTCAAGGAACTTGACACCGACACCGCCTACATGGTAGTCAGCGAAGCGGGCGCTTCGGTCTATTCCGCTTCAAAGCTTGCCGCCGAGGAATTCCCGCAGTACGACGTTTCGCTCAGAAGTGCGGTTTCCATTGCAAGACGTTTGCAGGATCCCCTCGCCGAGCTCGTTAAGATAGACCCGAAAGCGATCGGCGTAGGTCAGTATCAGCACGACATGCCGAAGAAGGAGCTTGACAGCGCACTCAACGGCGTTGTTGAGGATGCGGTAAACAGCGTCGGTGTCGATCTCAACACCGCTTCGCCGTCGCTTCTGACAAGGGTTTCGGGAATCAACTCGACCGTCGCAAAGAATATCGTCGCTTACCGTGAGGAAAACGGCGAATTTACGTCACGCGCTCAGCTCAAAAAGGTGCCCAAGCTCGGCGCAAAGGCATTTGAGCAGTGTGCGGGCTTCATGCGCGTGCCCGAGAGCAAAAACCTGCTTGACAACACCGGCGTTCACCCCGAAAGCTATACTGCCGCAAAGGCTTTGCTTGAGATCTGCGGCTACACGGTCAACGACGCCGCAAAAAATAAAATCGGCGATCTCAACGAAAAAATCGCCGCTCTCGGTGAAGAAAAGGTTGCCGAAAAAATCGGCATAGGCATTCCGACAATGCAGGATATCGTTAAGGAGCTTATGCGCCCGGGACGTGACCCCCGTGACGAGCTTCCGCCGCCGATGCTTCGTACCGACGTTATGGATATGAAGGATCTTAAACCCGGCATGGAGCTTAAGGGAACGGTCAGAAACGTTATCGACTTCGGTGCATTCGTTGATATCGGTGTTCATCAGGACGGGCTTGTTCACGTTTCACAAATCACAAACCGCTATATAAAGCACCCCTCCGACGTGCTCAAGGTCGGACAGATCGTCACGGTTTGGGTGCTCGATGTTAATATTGAAAAGAAAAGAATTTCACTCACAATGAAGAAGCCCAAGGACGTTGAATAATGAATAAACTCGACAGCAAAAGCTCAAAAAAGCTTATATATCTCTGCTCGTTGGCATACCTCGTCAGTTATCTCACAAGAATAAATTTCGCCGCCGTTATTGCGGCGATAATCTCTGACGGCTGCATTGAAAAAACTGCGGCAGGCGCAGTCACCACCGTCGGCTTCATCACCTACGGCGTGGGTCAGCTCGTCAGCGGCAAGCTCGGCGACCGTTTCGACCCCAAAAGGCTGATGACTCTCGGCTTCTGCGTAACTGCGGCAATGAATCTGCTCATTCCGTTTGTCAGGGGTGCGGTTCCGATGTGCCTTGTGTGGGGTGTGAACGGACTGGCGCAGTCGCTCATGTGGCCGCCTATGCTTAAAATCATGAAAACGGCAATGAGCGAGGACGATTTCAACAAGGGCTGTGTCCAGACGAACCTCGGCAGTACCGTTGCAACAATTCTCATCTATCTGCTCTCCCCTGTTGTTATCTCTGTCTGGAGCTGGAAGGGAGTATTCTTCATCGCGGCGGTTTGCGGCGTTGCCATGGCGATAACATGGTTCGCAATGCTGACAAAAATCGAACGTTCGGCGGATATAAAATATGTTCTCAAAAAAGGCTCTGACAATAAAAAGAAAAAGCACCGTCCCGCTATGCCGATAGTCCTGCTCATCTTCACCCTTGCGGCGATATTCTTCCAGGGAATTCTCCGTGACGGAGTGACGACATGGCTCCCGACCTACATCTATGAATCGTTTGGGCTGAGCAGTGAAAAATCCATTCTCACCAGTGCGGTTATTCCGATTTTCTCATACATCAGCCTGCAAATTTGCTCCAAGCTTTATAACAAAACAGGCAGGAAGCCGTTTAAATGCGGACTGATGATTTTCGCCGTCGGCGCCGCCGCAACAATAATTCTTGTCGCGTTCGGCAGTCATTCTGTAATTCTGACTGCAGTTATGTGCGCTCTCATCGTCGGCTGTATGCACGGTGTTAACCTTGTTCTCATCAGCTTCATTCCCGGAATTTACGGCAACAACGAGAACGTCTCTGAGCTTTCGGGCACACTTAATTTTATGACATATGTAGGCTCGGCAACTTCGGCTTACGGCTTCGCCCTGCTTTCAAACAGCTTCGGCTGGAACGGCACAATAATCAGCTGGGTCATAATTGCCTTGCTCGGCACAGCGGCAGTCGGCATCTGCAAAATAATTGATAAGGAACCTCAAAAATGAGCGATAAAAAGTCAAAAAAAGAACAAAAAATCAGCTTCTGCCCCGTCGCTGGAAAATGCGGCGGCTGTCAGCTTCAAAACATGACATACGAGCGCCAGCTCGGCTTTAAGGAAGCGAAGGTCGTCAAGCTCCTCGGCAAATATTGCCACGTTGAAAAGATAATCGGCATGGAGCACCCCTACCATTACCGTAACAAGGTTCAGGCGGCTTTCGGCTCAACGAGGGGCGGAAAAATAATTTCCGGTGTATACCAGTCTAAGTCACACAGAATAGTCTGCGTTGATCGCTGCCGAATTGAGGACAGAAAAGCCGATGAAATCATTGTGACTATCCGTTCAATGATGCCGAAATATCGCATGACGGCTTATAATGAGGACAGGGGCACGGGATTTTTGCGTCATGTTCTCGTTAAAAGAGGCTTCAAAAGCGGCGAAATTATGGTCGTGCTTGTCACGGGAACGGTCGTTTTTCCGGGCAAAAACGCTTTCATAAAGGAACTGCTTGAAATTCACCCCGAGATTACAACAATCGTTCAGAACATCAACAATTCCGACACGAGCATGGTTCTCGGCGAGACAGAAAAGGTGCTTTACGGCAAGGGTCATATCAAGGACTCGCTTTGTGGATGTGTTTTCGGAATTTCGCCGAAATCGTTTTATCAGATAAACCCCATTCAAACAGAAAAGCTCTATAACAAAGCAATGGAGTTTGCAAGTCTCACGGGCAAAGAGACCGTTATCGACGCTTACTGCGGCATCGGCACGATAGGCATTGTTGCCGCAAAAAATGCAAAGCAGGTCATAGGTGTTGAGGTCAACCGTGACGCTGTTAATGATGCAATCGCTAATGCGAAGCTCAATGATACGAAAAATATTCGATTCTATTGCGCCGACGCAGGCGAATTCATGGTTGACATGGCGGCGGACGGCGAAAGAGCGGACGTTGTTTTCATGGATCCGCCGAGAGCAGGAAGCGACAAGGCATTTCTTTCATCTGTCGTCACTCTCTCCCCGAATAAAATTGTTTACATCTCCTGCAACCCCGAAACGCAGGCAAGAGACCTATCATTACTCGTCCGCAACGGCTATAAGGTCAAAAAAATCCAACCCGTTGACATGTTCCCCCACACGGCACATGTCGAGACTGTTGCGTTATTGGTCAGGAACATATCAACCAAAGAACACTTGTGATTGGTGTAAGCCCTTATTGAGCTTATGAATAAATCAAAGTCTACGTTTTTTGAAAGCGTTCCTTACAGTCAGATTATTAGTTATCTTATTTATTCCTCCTTGGTTGTCTTTATGCACTTTCATATATTCTTCCTTTTCAAATGATTAAGGCTCTAATCCGAGTGATATTTAATAAATTTTAGATTTCCCTTGACTTTATTGTTCCAATTTGATAAACCAATCTTGTTCACAAAAATCAAGGTGGCGAATATAATGAACAAAATTCAAAGCGATGTGATTCTCTATTTAAATAAAAACCGCTATACCAATCAGCGTGATTTATCTCAGACGTTGTGCTGTTCTCTTGGAAAAATAAACAAAGAACTTTCTTTCTTGGCTGATAACGGCTATATTGATGATAATGCAAATCTGACATCAAAATCCAAAGACTTGATTAAATCATCAGTGCCTAAAAACGCCATCATTCTTGCTGCAGGCTTCGGCATGCGTATGGTTCCGATAAATATGGATATTCCTAAGGCTCTGATTGAAATTAAAGGAGAACCCTTAATAGAACGTCTCATTCAGCAGCTGCATCAAGCAGGAATATATTTCTTAAAAAAAGATATTCTTACAGATACAATCGAAGCAGTTTTTGAAAAAAGAAGCTTTTTGATACCTCGAAATTATGATGATTATATGAAGCTCTTTTACGGAGATGATTATATGACTCCGCACAAGTATCATCCCCATTTTGGATATGAGGAACTTGAATACCCTGATAATCTTTTGAAAGAAATTAAAGAAAAATTAGTTCGGGACAATAATTGCCCTGACGAAGGCCATTCATAAAGCTAAATGTAATGCATTACTGGTAAAAGGGGAAATGATATATGGCTATTTATGTTAATGCAAAGAATATGTCGAAGAAAACGCAGGCATGGATATGCATTATTGTTGGTCTGATTGTCGGAACAATTTTTACATTCGGTATGCAGTATTGGAACAAGCCGATTGCAAAAGGCAAAGCGATATATACCGAAGCGAGCTTCTCTTCCTATAAAGAAAATTACAAATACGGCAAGGTCAATGAGATTATTCTGCATTTTGAAAACCATGACGACTTGATTGTTGATAACACATGTTGCAGTCAGGAAGCAGTTGATAAAATTCATTCTCTTAAACAGGGCGCGATTTTGAAAATATACTATCACCCCAACAGCAACAAAATCATGGAAATGACATGCAATGGCAACGTAATTCTTCAATTTGAGGAATCAGCCTCAAGGCTTTCACGAAACAGACAAGGCTTCACGGCACTCGGAGTTTTACTGTATTTCGGGGCAGTTTACGGCGTAATTTTACTTGTGCGTGAGAAGCGCAGATAAGAAAAAGATTGTTAATTTTCTTTTTAGCTCTTGATTTAATTTCATAATTGTATATAATTATATGTACAACTACTTGGAGGTTCAGTATGGAAGAGAATAAGAACGACACGATGGCGAGGATCGACGAGCTTCTTGAAAGCACCTCGGCTGAAAATAGAATAAAGTTTAATGAGGACGATGCAATCGACGAGCTTTCACGTCAGGAGACGGAGCCTGCCGTTGAAAGCGCTGAGCCTTTTGCCCAGAACATCGAAACATCCTCTATCCCCGATGAGGATTTTGAGGATGAAGATGAGGGCGATTCAATTTGCATTATCGACGAGACTTCAACGACAATTGAGCTCACCGACAGCACCGAAACCTACACCGATTCCGACAGCTCGGAGCCTGCAAAGAAGAAAAAGAAAAAAGAAAAGATAAAGTTCAACGCTTTGCAGATCGTTCTGATGAGCGTTCTCGGTGTTGCACTCCTTTGGTGCATTGCCTTTACGGTTGACCACACTATTTCAGCTCAGGGCTATTCCCCTATCTTCTGCGTGGAAACTCAGACCTACGAGGACGGCAGTGCTAACTACAAGGGTCTCGGCTACAAGATCCAATTCAGATTCGATTCGGCGGGCAACCTTACTCAGAAATGTGTACCTGTTTGGAAGGACGGTCCGAACGACATCGCGGACAAGCAGGCAAGCGGCGCATCATTCGAATAAGAATAGAAAAACTAAAAAGCACAGAAGCAGTTAAAATTGCTTCTGTGCTTTTATTTTATGTATGAATTACTCTGCTTTCGAAACTTCCTTAATATACTCTCTGAAGAAAATTACGCTTTCCTTGAGTGCCGAGATTGGGCAGCGTTCGTCGGTTGCGTGCGTTGTAAGGAAAAGGTCAACGGAAACATTGAACGGAGCATAGCGAAGAATGTTGTCACAAATTTTTCCGTAACGGTAGGAATCCGTGCCGCCCATTACAAGGTATGGAGCAACGGCAACATCATTGGGGTGAAGACCTTCTTCAACCTTTCTTATCGCATTGAATGCCCTGGAATCCGTCGGTGAAAACCTAGTTGCTTCCTTGCTGTAAAGGCGCTCAACCTCAAGATCTTTATAGCGAACAGCCTTGCGGATGTGCTTTTCAACATCGTCAACCGTATCGCCCGGGAGAGGTCTGAAATTGACCGTGATGCTCGGTCTCTGCGGCAAAACGTTCGGCTCGGGACTTCCCTCACACATTGAGATACTCTGAATCGTTCTGACCATGCTTGCAGATTCGGGAATTGTTTTAAGCACAAGCTTAATAATCGGCTTGAGAAGCCATACATTGCACATTACAACTCTGCCGAGATAGGTTGCCTTTCTGCCGACCGTATCAAAAAGCTCTGTAAGGAACGGAAGCATATGCGACTTAAACTGATGCCTTTCAACGTCCTTAATTGTATTGGCAAGCTTCGCCATACCGCTGTGCTTTGGAGCTGCCGAAGTGTGACCGCCCTTGTCGTGAACGGTGAGCTTCATATCGGCATATCCCTTTTCAGCAACGCCGACTGCGGCAATATAAGTATGAATAAGTCCCTTGACATCAAGACGAAGAAGCGCACTTCCCTCGTCAAGAACACTGTCAAGATGAATTCCGCGTGATTGAAGAACCTTAACGATCTCATCCGCACCGGATTCCTCGGAGCAAACGATCTCCTCATTGTGACCGAAGCAGAGATAAACGTCTCTTTCGGGTTGGAAGCCCTCCTCCATAAGAGATTCAACAGCCTCCATAACGCAGATAAGATGATTTTTCATATCAAGAGCGCCTCGGCCCCAAATTATCTCGCCGTCGTTATATCCGCTGAATGCTTCATGCGTCCAATCATTCTCCGTGCCCTCGGCAACAGGAACAACATCCTGGTGCGAAAGCAAAGCCATAGGCTCAAGGTCTGGATTTTTACCCTTCCAGCGATAAATAAGGCTCGCCTTCGAGACGTTTTCCTTAACCGTATTCTGCTTTATGAGCGGATAGGCTTTATCAAGAAAATCATGAAATTTTTCAAATTCCGACCAGTCGATCTCATCGGGATTGCTTCTTGATATAGTTTTGCACTGAATTGCTTTTGAAAGATGCTCGGCAACCTTGTCTACGTCGATGTCAGCATCTTCGATTTTAACCCCTTCAAACTTTTTCGGCTTGTAAAAAATCGCTCTTATAAGAGTTACAACAATGAAAAGAGCCAGCAAAGCCAATAAAATTTTCCACCACATGATTATGCAATACCTCCTAAAAATACAGCGTAGATTTTAGCACAATGACAAAAAATTGTCAATACTACATATCATTTCAAATGTCAAGACAACAATAAACGGAATTTCCTCCTCTATTATATTATAACCGACTCTCAAAATTGTGTAAAACGTCAAAAAACACACTTTTTGACACTATTGAATATATTGTAATTAGGTGATTATGCACATAGCACAATTTTCGTTAGGTAAAAATGCACAAATTGAGCATAAATTATTTGTGCAAAACGCTTGACAAATAATAACATCGGTGCTATAATGTAGTCACAAAAAGAAAGAAAGGAATGAATGACTTATGAAAAACAACATGTACTATGTAGCAGAGGAAAAAATATTGAACGAGATCGCAAATGAAAAGAAGTTTTCATTCCGTGCTCTCTTGAACCTTCTGACAGCAGGCGCTATTGCCAGAAAGTTCTAAGGCGGACTCATCGCCATAAGAGCATCGGCTTTTGCGAGCCGTTAATATTGAAATTCTCTATGCCCTACTCAACCGCCATGCGGATTGCACCCCGATAATTTATCGGTTCCGAGAGATCGGAATTGCATGACGGCAAAGGCAGAACTCATAATCACCCGAAAAGGTTTTATTCCCCCCTTCCTTTTCGGGTGATTTTTTCTTTAAATCGCGTCATAAAAATTCATAATTTGTTTACAGTCAAAAATATTGACAATTGTTGGATAGTAAACTATAATGTTGAACGTCGTACAAAATATGTAAGGGAGTGAATATTATGAAAGAAACAGTTCATAATGAACTGCGGTCGCTTTCGCACCTGATTTACAGATTCATTGAAAATCTGCCTAACAAAAAGAAAATAGAATCCATGACAGGCACAAACGGTTGCATAATCGGATATCTCAGTGAGAACAGCGATCACGATGTTTTCCAAAAGGATATTGAAAAAGCCTTTGGAATAACACGCTCGACCGCTTCAAAGGTCATAAATCTCATGGAGCAAAAGGGTCTTGTGGAAAGGCAGTCGGTAAGTCACGACGCACGTCTGAAAAAAATTGTCATGACGGACAAATCGAAGGCTATATCCCACCTTATGGCAGAGGATATGACGCTTGTTGAAAGCGTTCTGACCGAGGGCTTCAGCCCCGAGGAAAAGAAAGCTTTGTATGATTATCTCAAAAGAATGAAGCAAAATCTCAAAAACTATTATTTAAAGTAAAAGGAGGAATGCTGATATGCATATGATAAAACGACTTATGCAATGTATCCGAGAATACAAGCTGCCATCTCTGCTCAGTCCGCTGTTTATCACGGGCGAGGTCGTCATTGAGTGCTTTATACCTTTTATAACAGCTCAGCTCATTGACGGTATCAAGGACGGTCAAGGAATGGATTTCATCACAAGCTACGGAATCAAGCTTGTAGTTCTTGCAATTTGCTCGCTTGCCTGCGGTGCGCTTGCAGGACATTTTTGCGCTGTTGCCTCGTGCGGCTTTGCCAAAAATCTCCGACACGATCTTTTCTATGCGGTTCAGAACTATTCATTTTCAAACATTGATAAATTTTCGGCATCGAGCCTTGTAACAAGACTGACGACTGACGTAACAAACGTCCAGAACTCATACATGATGATAATAAGGACGGCAATCAGAAGCCCACTGATGCTTGTTTTCTCAATTGTTATGACAATCAGGCTCAGCCCGAAGCTGACTACGGCATTTGTTGCGCTTATTCCTTTTCTTGCAATCGGACTTGTGCTGATGATAAAGATGGTAATGCCGCTGTTCAAGCAAATATTCAAGCGTTATGATGCGCTCAACAATTCCGTCCAGGAAAACGTTGCGGGTATCAGAGCGGTTAAATCATTTGTCCGTGAGGACTTTGAAAACCGAAAGTTTTCTGTCTCTTCCGACAATGTATGTAACGACTTCACAAAGGCAGAGAAGCTTATGGCTCTCACCAATCCCCTTGTCAGCGCCGCAATCTATGTTATCATGCTCATAGTATTTTATTTCGGCGCAAAGATAATTGTTACATCGGGCGGAGTAGATCTCAAGGTCGGCGGACTTTCTTCGATCCTGACTTACGGCATGCAGGTTCTTATGAGCCTTCTCATGGTTTCAATGACGCTCGTTATGATTTCCATGTCTTTTGCTTCGGCAAGCCGTATTGTCGAGGTTCTTGAAGAAGGCAGCACGATCAGGAATCCTTCAAACGCTGTTTGCAAGGTTGAGGACGGCTCTATCGACTTTGAAAATGTTGAGTTTGCCTACTCAAAAACGCAGGAGGTCAATACACTGCGCAATATAAACTTCCACATTAACTCGGGAGAAACTATAGGCATAATCGGCGGAACGGGAAGCAGTAAATCAACGCTTATCCAGCTCATTCCGAGGCTTTACGACGTAACAGGCGGATGCGTCAAGGTCGGCGGAGTCGATGTCAGAAAATATGACATTAAGACCCTGCGCGACGCGGTTTCCGTCGTGCTTCAGAAGAATGTTCTTTTCTCGGGAACGATTAAAGAAAATCTTCGCTGGGGCGATAAAAACGCAACCGATGAGGATATAATCAGAGCTTGCAAGCTCGCTCAGGCCGATGAATTTATCGAGCAGATGCCCGACAAGTATGACACCCACATCGAACGAGGCGGCGCAAACGTTTCAGGCGGACAGAAGCAGCGACTTTGCATCGCAAGAGCCCTGCTTAAAAAGCCGAAAATCCTTATTCTCGACGACTCCACAAGCGCCGTTGACACAAAGACCGACGCAATGATAAGAAAGGCTTTCCGTGAGGAAATTCCCGACACGACCAAGCTCATTATTGCTCAGCGTATTTCGTCTGTTCAGGACGCCGACAGAATAATCGTTCTTCACAATGGTGAGGTCAACGGAATCGGCACTCACGATGAGCTTATGGAAAGCAACGAAATTTACCGCGAGGTATTTGAATCTCAGACAAAGGCAGGTGATTTTGATGAGTAATCCGATGCCGAAAGGAAGACGAGCCCCGATGATGGGAATGAAATCGGGAGCTAAAAAGGGAACATTTAAAAGAATTCTTAAAATGCTTTTCAGCGATTATAAGGCTCCGCTTATTGTTGTTGTTATCTGCATTATTCTTTCAACTCTCGCTTCAACAACCTCCAATCTCTTCCTTAACAACTTTATCGTTGAGATTGAGAAAGGAATAAGTACGGGCTGGGATGCGGCACTGCCGAATATTATCAAAATCATTGCAACAATGGGCTGCATTTATCTTGCGGGTGTTATCGCTTCCTTCTTCCACGCAAGAATAATGGCGATCGTGACGCAGGGCTTTCTCAATAAGACCCGTAAGAAAATGTTCGGCAAGATGGAAAAGCTGCCGATAAAATATTTTGATACTCACCCCCACGGCGACATAATGTCCTACTATACAAACGATATCGACACACTTCGACAGCTTGTTTCGCAGGCTATGCCCGCCCTCATTCAGTCGGCACTGACGATCATCATTCTTGTAGCCTACATGCTCTACCTTAGCGTTTGGATGACGCTTATCGTATTCGGCGCGGTAGGTCTTATGATGATAGTTGTCAAAACAGTCGGAGGCAATTCGGCGAAATTCTTTGTCCGTCAGCAAAAGGCTCTCGGTAAAACAGAGGGCTTCATTGAAGAAATGATGAGCGGGCAGAAGGTCGTCAAGGTCTTTAACCATGAGCAGGAAAGCTGCAAGGATTTTGACAGAATCAACGGTGAGCTTTTCAAGGAGGCCTCAAAGGCAAACAGCTTTGCGAACATCCTTATGCCTATCATGGGCAATATCGGCAACATTCTCTATGTCTGTATCGCTTTCATCGGCGGACTTCTCATTCTCTCGCCCAACGTTCACAATCTTTCATTCTCGGGTCAGGCGCTCGGTATTGCAGTTGTAGTTCCTTTCCTCAACATGACAAGACAGTTCACGAACAACATCAGCCAGATCTCTCAGCACATTAACAGCATCGTTATGGCTCTTGCAGGTGCAGACAGAATTTTCGACCTTATGGATGAAAAGCCCGAGGTTGACGACGGGTATGTTACACTTGTCAACGCAAAAGAGGTTGACGGCAAGCTCGTTGAATGTAAGGAGCGCACGGGAACATGGGCATGGAAACACCCCCACGAGGACGGAAGCGTTACCTATACCAAGCTCATGGGCGACGTTCGCATGGAGCATATGGACTTCGGTTATGAACCGAATAAAATCGTTCTTCATGATATTTCACTCTTTGCCGAGCCTGGTCAGAAGGTCGCATTTGTCGGTGCAACGGGCGCAGGCAAGACAACAATTACAAACCTTATCAATCGTTTCTACGACGTTGCCGACGGCAAGATTCGTTACGACGGAATCAACATCAATAAAATTAAAAAGGACGATCTTCGTCATTCACTCGGAATTGTTCTTCAGGAAACGAACCTGTTCACAGGCACGGTCATGGAGAATATCCGTTACGGCAAGCTCGACGCAACAGACGATGAATGTATCGCGGCGGCAAAGCTCGCCAATGCCGATGAATTCATCCGTATGCTTCCCGACGGCTACAACACTATGCTGACAGCCAACGGCGGTAATCTTTCGCAGGGTCAGCGTCAGCTGCTTGCAATCGCAAGAGCCGCAGTTGCCGATCCGCCCGTTATGATTCTCGACGAAGCAACGTCCTCGATCGACACAAGAACCGAAACGATCGTTCAAAAGGGCATGGATGCTTTGATGAAGGGCAGAACCGTATTTGTTATTGCTCACAGGCTCTCGACAATTCAGAATTCCGATGTTATAATGGTACTTGAACACGGACGTATAATCGAGCGCGGCAATCATGACGATCTTATCGCCGCTCAGGGCAGATATTATCAGCTCTATACAGGCTCGTTCGATAAGGAAGAATAACATCAGCGATTTAACAAAAACTAATCGTGATTTCACTTTAAGGCGCGCCGTGATCTGCGCGGCGCTGCCTTGACTCGGGAGTTATTATGGCTTTGGTATATGCGGTGCTCAGCGCACTTGTTGATTTTCTCATAACGTACTTCAAGGGCTTTGTCAAAAGCTTCGGAGATATTTGGAAGCCGCTTTTGCTGTTTCCTTTGATATACGTTTGCTTTTTATTGCTTCACCTCGGCATTTTCTGCCTGTATTCTTTCACGACTGACAAGGTCTACACAAGCAATATCCACAATTCGTACCGAAGCTTCATGCTTTCAAGCATCAATCTTTTCCTTAAAACCGCAAAGGTCAATGTCCATGTTGATGGCAAGGAGCTTGTGCCCGATGACGGGCGTTTTTTGCTCGTTTGCAATCATCTTTCAACCTTTGACCCGATGATAACGATAACCGCTTTGGCGGACAAAAATCTTGCCTTTGTCGCAAAGAAAGAGATTTTCGGTATCTTTGCCGCAGGAAAATATCTTGCGAAATCGGGCTGTGTCGGGCTCGACAGAGAGAACAACCGCGAGGCCGTCAAAGCGATCAACAGAGCGGCGGACAACATCATAAACGGCGTATGTGCAATGGGAATTTACCCCGAGGGCTACGTCAACAAGAAAGAGGGAACTCTTCTCCCGTTCAGAAACGGTGCATTTAAAATCGCCAAAAAGGCAAAGGCTCCGATTGTAGTTTCCGTTGTAAGGAACACAAGGGAAGCCAACAAAAATATGTTCAGGCGGCACTCAAACGTTTATCTGAAAATTCTTGATGTAATTCCTTACGAAAAAATCGCCGACCTAAAAACCAACGAGATCGGCGAAATGGTTTATAAAATGATGGTCAATGAAATCTGAGGAGCGACAGTTATGTTTAAAGAAAACGCAGAAGAACAAATAAAGAAGGCATATCCGTACAGGCTTGAGCTTCACGCTCACACCTCCCCTGCCAGCCGTTGCTCGCAGGTAAAGCCCGAGGACGTTGTTACAATTTTTCACAACGCAGGCTATGACGGAATCGCAATAACAAACCATTTTTATCAGCGACCCGACGATATAAACTTTCTCCAGACCTTCCGCAATGACTTTTACAAGGCATTTGAAACAGGCGAAAGACTCGGAATAAAGGTTTATCTCGGTGCCGAGCTGAGATTTCTGAATCAAAACGATAACGACTACCTCATTTTCGGCTTTGATCTTTATCAGCTTGAAGAAATGTATGCCTTAACTGACACGACCCTTGAAAATTTCGTTAAAGAATTCAAAACCGACGATATGTTCCTGCTGCAGGCCCATCCTTTCAGAGACGATATGACGCTTGGCTTCGAAAAATATCTGGACGGAGTTGAAGCCTTCAACATGCATCCGAACCATAATTCGAGAGTTGCCCTCGCCGAAAAATACGCAAGGGAGAACGGAAAAATCGCAACCATGGGAACGGATTATCACCACATCAGCCATGAAAATCTCTGCGCAACGAGAGCTCCGCACATTCCCGAAAATGAGCATGGGCTTGTATCTCTGCTAAAAAGCGGCGACTTTGTTTTCCAGGTCGGCGAGCATTTCATCGTTTAACAAAACACATAATTTCAACCGCCTCCGAAAACGGAAGCGGTTCTTTTTTGTGCCACCTTCTGCGGCTTAGCATATCCTGTTAATAGGCAATAGCCGAAAGACCTTTACAAAAAGGAGTTAATCAAATTGAACAATTATCCATATGAACGCTCTGCCAAGGCGCCCATGGGATTTGCAAGGAGTGCTTCCCCAACAATGCAGTCGGGATTCACGACCGCCCTGCCCGAGGATCCCGTCGTCGCAATGGCATACGTTCCGTTTCAGACGGATACAACCACCTACGATGAAATGAAGGCGCTCAAGATCGGTACCCTTTTCCCTGTCCTCGATAAGCCCTTTATGGGTCGTGGTATGAGATGACAAGAGCAATGCTTTTACAGCAGATAGACGCTGTACAGTTTGCCATGTGGGAGCTGCACCTCTATCTTGACACCCATCCCGATGACCTCAGCGCACTGGCGCTTTACAAAAAGTATGAAGAGAAGAACGAAAAGCTTGTTGCAGAATTTGAAGAAAACTGCGGCCCGCTTTATTCAAATTCAGACCCCGGCGTATCATGGCTGAAAAATCCGTGGCCGTGGGACTTAGGGGGTAACAGCTGATGTTTGTTTATGAAAAGAAATTGCAATATCCCGTCAAGATCACCACACCCAATGCCAAGTACGCGAGCATCATAATCTCGCAATATGGCGGTCCGGACGGTGAGTTGGGAGCTTCGCTGAGGTATCTCAGTCAGCGTTTTGCGATGCCGTATCCCGAACTTAAGGGACTTCTGACGGATATAGGTACAGAGGAATTGGGACATCTTGAAATGATCGGAGCGATCGTTCATCAGCTGACGAGAAATCTTTCTTATGACGAAATTAAGCGCAGCGGCTTTGACACCTACTTTGTCGATCACACAACGGGTGTTTACCCGACGGCGGCGAGCGGTTTCCCGTGGTCTGCGGCAGAAATGCAGTCAACGGGCGATACAATTACCGATCTCATGGAGAATATGGCTGCCGAGCAGAAGGCAAGGACTACTTACGACAACATTCTGCGTCTTGTTGACGATCCCGATGTACGTGATGTAATCAAGTTCCTGCGTGAACGTGAAATTGTCCACTTCCAGCGCTTCGGCGAAGGCTTGAGAATCGCAACGGATAAGCTCAACTCAAAGAATTTCTACGCATTCAATCCGTCATTTGATAAATAAAGTTTTAAAACATTTCAAGAAGAAATAGCCTCGAACCCCATAATCAATATGACTATGGGGTTCGATGTTTTTATTTTATGATTTGATTTTAACGGAATATTGAAATCAATTTGTTTATCAATGTTATTATAAATTCAAATACTCTCTCAAAAATATTTTTGCTTTGGGTTGGCTGCTCCTCCGTTTTCGGAATATCGGAGCTTACATTCTGACTGATAAGCTTCGTGTATTCGACATAAGCCGAAGATGTTTCGAGCAGCTCATCGCTCGGTTTTGTTTGGTCAATATTCGAAAGAAGCACGCCGGCACGGTTGAGAATATCCACGTCAAGCTGATTTATAACTCCGTCATGATTGCAGTCCGCCGCCCTGTATGCGGCATCGCCGACCTGCTCACGGCTGAGCATTCCGTTTGCGAGCATATTTACTGTTGTTGCGTCCTGACCGTCATACCAGCCGTCGCCGTTCACGTCGCCGAAAATTATTACTTCAAATTCATCGCTTGTGTCATCGGGATAGGACATCTTTATCTTTGAGCCTGTACCTATCGTATCGCTTCCGATATTCTCTGCCGTAATTGTAACATGACCCGATCCGCTCAACATTTCGGTCTTGAAACTTGCAACCGTCATTCCCGTTTTCAAGCCCGTGAGCGTATTGCCGTCAATTATGCAGGCGTCGTTTACAACTCTCGGAGCGACCCTTTTTTCGGTCACATTGCAGGTCTGACATGTGCGGGCCATTTCGCCCTCGCTGATCGCCGTAGGATAAACGGTATAGCCCCATCCGTCCCAACTATGACCCCTGGCGCGAATTATCTGCTCATAGGAATAATTGCAGTTTTTACAGGTGAATACCTTCTTGCCGTCACGGGTGCAGGTCGCGCTTGTTACTATCTCCGAGGTATAATCATGCGCTTTTTTCGGAGAATCCGAGGTGGTATAGCTGTAATTACATCTTGTGCATTTATAGGTTGATGTTCCGCCCTTTTCGCAGGTCGCCGATGTTGAAGAAACCTTAACCGTGTTGTGTCCCAACGCAGGAATTGTCTCGCTGTAGCTGTCGCCGCAGTCGCAGGTGTAAATTTTTTCGCCCGTCTCCTCACAGGCTGCGGTCTTTGTGATTTCAAACGAATAGGAGTGAATATGCACATCGGCATCGTGAAAATCCTTGAGCATAACGTATCCGTTATTTTCGTTACCCTTGTCAACAACAAAGGTCACATTTTCACTGCTCATTTTCTCGGCAAACGACTCGGTTTTCATACCCTCTTCGGACCCGTACTCAAGTCCGATTTCCAGATCAATATAGGTTTTACCGTCAAAGCCTATTCCCATGAGTGAGAAATCCCAATAAATATCTGTTATTGATTGGTCAGCAGAAGCGTCCATTTTACCGATCGTGTTAAACCAACAGTTTCTAAAGCTCCAAATATTTCCGTCAAACTTTCCGCTAAATGAGCCGACCGTTTTTTCCTGAGCCGACACATTGCCGTTGCTGTAACAGCTTATCATTCGCGGAAGATCGGAGTATATTATTTCGTAAAGCTCCGAATAACGATCACCGTCAATGCCCGGAGGCGGCCATACACCGACAATATATCCGTCACCGTAAATGCGGTCCAGCTCTCGTCTCATTTCAATATATTCGGCTATTGCACTATCATGGTTGTCACCGCTGATATAGAGTGAGCCTGCCATACCGCCGACATTGTCGTTTCCGTTCGCAAAGCCCGAATTATAGCAGTTCGACATTGTGTTTTTATCGAGAAGTATCTCGCCCGCTATTCCGCCGACATAGTTGCCCTCGGAGCTGACCGTGCCCGCATTGGCGCAGCAGTCTATCGTGGTTTCGGTACCGATTTTCGATACAATACCTCCGACATAATCGCCTGTTGCGGCAACCGTGCCCTTGTTAAGACAATTTGTCAGCTTTTCCGTTGAAGCAAGCTCGCCGACAACGCCGCCGACACAGCTCTTGCCCAAAACATATCCGATGTTCTGACAATTATCTATTACCGAGCTTTCGGCATATCCGATGATACCGCCGACCTTATTCGCTGAGCTGAGAACCGTTGCAAAGAATTTACAGCCGCTTATTTCCGAGCTTATAGCTTCGCCGCAGACCGAACCGACCTTTTCGGAAGCTGAGGAGCGCGAATCGAACAAAGAATTTTTGATAATCACATTCCTAATTACCGCACCGCTTGCCTTTTCAAAGAGTCCCCTGCCCTTGCAGTAAATTCCGTCGATGACATGATTGTTGCCGTTGAATGTGCCATTAAATTCACTTATCGGCTCGAAAGTGAGCAGCTCGCTTTCGTCTGTTGCCTCGCCGTTATAAAGAGGCTCGCCGTTCTCACCGACGGTAAATTTGCCGCCGTTTAGCTTTATATCCGCTGTCAATTCAAGGGTTGTGCCTGCAAAGCTTTGCTCATCATTATTTATAAGCTCCGCCACAGCTTTAAAATCGTCAATGCTTTTTATATAATAAGTTTTTGCGTCCGAAGCATATCCGACAACCGAAGTTATTGAAATCAGCATCGCCATACAAATTATTATCGAAATTATCGAGCTTAGTTTTTTCATATAATATCCCCCTTAACCGAAAATTTTTATTATGCGATTGAATATTGCCACGAAGAATTTTATAACCTTTTTAAAGAATACTTCAAGCTTTGTATCGCCCTCCTTTATCTCAAACTGAACTGTCATTTTGCCTTTAAAATTACCTTTTCCCTGAACGGTAACACTTGCCGTTCCCGCTTTAGAATTATCCTTATAGGTCAGCGTGTAGTCCTTGCCCTCTTCGAGAGTTTTCCCATTGTATTTCACCGTTACCGTCGGTGTACACGGATTTTCTCCGAGAGTTTGAGACGGAATATTTTTAACCTCAGCGTCAGAAATGTTTCTTGCGATGATTCTGAAATTCGCCTTTGTCATCAGCATGCTGAAATCGCCCGTTCCCTTGACAATGACGTTTGCACTGCCGACATTTATGTTGTTATAGTAATCCGCTTTATAATCTCTTTTTCCGAGAGCCTGTGAAGCGGTTGAAACCTTCAGCTCGGGCTCAATTTTCTTTGAGGTGTAGGTCTGATTCGGAATCGTATCGACGATGAGCGTTGAGACCTTTATTCCCTTTTCTTCCGCATAATTCTTTGCGTAAGAATTTTCATTGCAGTAAATCGTCAGCTTTTCGCATCCCTCAAACGCATCATCGGCAATTTCGGTAACCGAATTCGCTATCGCCGCCGTTTCAAGATTTTTGCAGTCCGCAAAGGCACGGGAATTGATGCTCTGAACGCTGTCGCCGATTGCAACTGTGTCGAGATTTTCACAAGCCATGAAGCTCTCATCGGGAATATCAACTTTTTCCGTTTCTTCGTCAAGTCCGAATCTCAGCTTTTCCGCCGCAACACCCGAAAAGCTTCCCTGAGTGAACACGGAATTTTCAAAATCAAAGTTCTTTAAATTACTGCACCATTGGAAAGCATTTTTTCCTATAGTTTTGGTTTCCGAATTCCAATTGAATTCCGTCAAATCGGCGCAATTCCAAAAGGCATAATCGCTTATCAGCGAAACATTCTCAGACATATTCACCGTATGCAGCCTGTAACATGCAAGAAAGCTGTATTTTCCGATCGACTCAACGCTTGTCGGAATTGTTATTTCCGCAAGCTTATTCAGATGATAGAAAGCGCCATCGCCGACGCTTTTAATCTCGCCCTCGATTTTCACCTCGATAATTGATTTCGCATTGCAGAAAAACCAGCTTGGAATACGGTCGATTTTATCGCCAAAGGTGAAGTAATACACCGTCATGTATGAAAACGGAGAGTTCGTTCCCCAAAACCTATTTGGATCACGTTCAATTCTGCCCTCCCACTCTTCGCAGTCAACAAATCGGCAGTCATTTGAATTAAAATAAATCTCATTGATCTCCGCATCCTCAAAGCATTTGGCATGAATTGATTTAACATTCTGTTCAATCGTGATTTTTTCGGCGATGATATCCGAGAGCAAATACTGTCCGAGATATTCGACGTCCTCGCCCACAGTCACGGAACGGACGCTGAGCTTTTTAATTGTGCCGTTCCGCAATGTATCCTGCAAAAGCCAAACGCCGTAGCCTGCCTCACAGCTTTTGCTGTTTAAGGTAACATCCGCAAGCTTTTTGCAGCCGACAAACGTATGTCCGCCTATGTATTTAAGATTTTTAGGTAGAGTAATTTCTTCAATTAAAGTGTACTGAAAGCATTTTTCACCGATTGAAACAAGACCTTCCGGCAGAACGATCAGGTCAAGCTTTCCGCAATTGTAAAAGCAAGAAGCCCCAAGATTTTTAAGCCTTGACGGCAAGCTCACGGATGATAATAAAGAACAGTCTAAAAAGACTTCTTTGCCGATATATTCAACCGTATCGGGAATTTCAATGCTTTTTACACGGGTTTTGCTGAAAGCGTAGTCGCCAATATATTTCAGTTTACCGATTTCCGCAAAGCTCACTTCCCTGAGCGAACTGCATTCCCAGCACATATCGCTTCCGATTTTTTCAACGCTTGACGGAATTTTCATTTTTTCAATCGCCGTATCAAAAAATGCCGCACCGATTTCTTTAAGTCCGTCGTTCAGAGTTACGGTTTTCAGACTGCGGCAATTCCAAAACGCCGAGCCGAGATATTCAAGGCTTTGCGGCATGGTAACCTCAGTCACGCCCGAGCACGCAAACGCCTCATCGCCTATAAATTTTATTGTGTCGGCAAGCTCGATTTTCTTGAGCTTTTCGCTTTCGTCGGAGGGGAAAAAATTACCAAACGAATATGAGCCGACATACTCCGTACCGTACGGCAGAGATACCTCATCAAAAGCGCAGCTATAAAATGCGGCGTCGCAAATCGCTTTCAGGCTCTTCGGGAAAATAACATTAGATAAGCTCTTGCAGCTTTCAAATGCACTGTAGCCGATCGTTTCAACGTTCTCCGAGAGATTTATTTTTCCCAGGCTCTCGCAATAAGCAAAGGAACAGTCACCTATCTCGGTCACGGTTGACGGAAGCGAAACCTCCTTAAAGCTGAATCCGTCCTCCTTTGCCGCAACCTCATCAAGCGGTTGCAATGGGAGCTCGGCACGGTTATCAAAAGCTCCGTTGCCGATTTTTACAACCGTATATCCGTCAAGCTCGGCAGGAATGTTAAGTAAATTTTCTTCACTACCCGTATATCCAGAAATGACGGCACAGCCGTTTTCGTCAAGATAATATTTGAAATCGCCGCAGGTTTTCTCCTGCTTATCCTCAGCCTTAACGCAGACGAATTCACCTCCGTGCTCAACCAAATTGTATCCGCTCTTGTTGAGAAGGAACCACATGTCATAGCTCGGTCTGCCCTCAAAGATTACCTCGGTTCCTTCCGAAAACTCTATTGCAGCGTCTTTACTGTAATTGAGTTTTAATGTTTGGTATTCTCCCGAAAATTTTATTTTCTTTAACGAGGACGGAAATTGTATAATTGAGTGACTGCTAATCTCCAGTTCTTTCAGACTTTTTGGGAATGTGATCTCGGTCAAGCCCGTACATTTCTTGGCATTGACGCAATCAATATATTCGACATCATTGCTGAAGCTGATTTCTTTTAAATCACTGCTGTCCAAATTTTCGACACGTCTTATTCCGTCAGGGATCGTCAGCTCTTCGACTCCCCACGGGCAATTCACCTCAGCAACAGGTATCCCGTTAATCTCGGTCGGGAACGTATATTCTTTTGGTCTTGAATCGGGAACAGGGTCATAATCAACTATAAGCAAACCGTTTTCGTCATAGCTGACTCTCAGATCCCCCGATCTGAATTCAGGCTGTTTTGTATAGTCCTTTTCCTTTTCTGTGATGTCATTCAGGTATGCGCCGGAATTGATCGGGGCGATAGATATAACCAGAACGACCGCAAGAAAAGCCGACAGTATTTTAATCAAATTCTTTTTCATTACTTTTCCTCCTCAATTCCGAAGGTTGTGTAAACACCCTTATAGCCGACTGTTATCATCGCTGTTTTGTTATCGGAGAGCATTTCCTTTGTGACTGTATATTCACCGTCGCTGAGCTTCTTTCTGCTATTGTCGCTGTAAATCGCATAGACCTCCATGCCGCTCAGGTCAATGTTGCTTATGTCCTTAACCGTAAATTTAAAATCATCGGGAAAAAGCGCATAAACTGAGTTAAGCGACCTTGTGTCCTCGCCGTAAAGCACCCTGACCGTGAATTTTTCCGAAACATCGCCGTAGCTTACTCTCACCGTTTCATAGCGCTCGTCTGTGCCGAAGCCGTCATCAACCGACACCTTGCAATCGGAAATCGGAATTTTCTTCACCGTTCCGTCGGTGTAGATGACCGATACCGTTATGCCGGACATGTCAAGCTTTTCGCCGATGAGATATTCGTTCTTGAAGCTTTCGCCAAAGCTGAGCTTCATTCCAGCAGGCACTGCCGACACGGTAGTCGGTGCGGCAGTGGTTGTCGGCGCAAGCGTTGTGCGCTCCGCCGTTGAACTTTCGGTCGTAACGGGAGCCGTTGTTGTTTTGGCTTCTCTCTTTTTCTCCATTGTGTAATTGACTGCTACCGCACCAAAGCTGATGCTCAAAAGGATCGCACAGGCAACGAGTACGCTCATCACTCTTTTTCTGTGAGCTCCGTTTTTCAAATCGTTTCTTTTGATAAACGGAAGCAGGTCGGAATAATCGCCCGCAAGAATACATTCAAGAGTATTTACGCAGTCATCTATAAAATCGCAGTCGGGTTCGTCCTTGGCTGCTTCATTGTCAATAAGTGTCGTGAGAAAATTTTGTATCTCAAGCTTAAAGGATTTTTCGTCATAAATTGTTTCAGCGATTTCTTTTGTTATAAAAATATTACTCACGGTATCACCTCATCTCCGAATAGATTTAATTCGTCAATTATTTCTTTTACCTTTCGCCGCAATCGCGAGGTTCTCATCGCCACTGCCGAGGGTTTTATATCAAGTATTATCGCAATTTCTTCAAGCGATTTTTTGTCTATGTATTTCATTTCGTACAATTGCTGTTCTTCCTGCGTTAGAGTTGCGATTATTTTCAATGCACATTTGTCGTAATCGAAATCGTCCGAGATTATCGGCGGCGACGAAACCTTTTCCGCTTCGTCAAATTCAACCGTTCTGTGCCGTTCGTTTTGGTAATGCTTTATCGTTCGGGCTATGAAATTGCCGACTGTTTTATATAAAAACGGCCGTGGATTTTCAATAACCTCTCCGTCATTCAGCTTGTTCTGCAAAATCAGGAATGCGTCCTGAACGCAATCGGCTGAATGTTCGTTCAATTCCCCGAGGCGCACTATGCAGTATTTGAACAGCGCTTGATAGTATTTTTCATAACATTCGTTCATAATGCTGTCAACGTTATGTTCCTCCATAGATGCACCTCCTTTTTTATTCCGTCATTTATTAGTCAACTTCGGCTTAATTTATAACACAAAAAATAAAAATATTTTTTAAAAAATTCAAGCTAATAAATTTATTATATCATAAATTCGATTTTGAATAAAATACTTTTTACTTCTTTTATCAGTTCCGACATTGTATCAGGAATATTCCGCAAAGAGTATCAAACAATAATTATATTACAAACAATGAGCGGTGATGTTATGGAATCAATATGGCAAAGCAATTCTTCAAGAATTCGTTTTGAAGAAGCGGAGGGCACAAAAAGCACCGATGTTTTGATTATCGGCGGCGGAATCGCAGGAATTCTCTGCACTTACAGGCTTAAAAACGCAGGTGTTGACTGCATGCTTGCGGAAACCGAAGAAATTTACGGCGGCATAACAAAAAATACCACGGCAAAGATAACTCTTTGTCATGGCTTGATTTATGATAAAATGATAAAGCGCTTCGGCGAGGAAACGGCACAGCTTTATGCAAAGGCACAGCTCGACGCTCTCAGAGAATACGAGCACCTTTGCCAAAAAATTGACTGCGATTTTGAGCGCAAGGACAACTACATTTACTCTCTTGATGACCGACAAAAAATTGAAAAAGAAGCTTCTGCGCTGAATCGCATCGGCATAAAAGCTGATTTTATTGACACTTGCGAGCTTCCGTTCAAGATTGCAGGCGCAGTATGTGTAAAAAATCAGGCGCAGTTCAATCCGCTTAAATTTCTATACGAAATATCAAAGAATTTGCCGATTTATGAGCACACAAAAATCACAGAGCTTCTGCCTCACAAGGCGATTACCGAACACGGTGAAATAAATTTCAACAAGCTGATCGTTGCAACTCATTTCCCGATTTTCAATAAGCACGGTGCATACTTTTTGAAGCTGTATCAACACCGTTCATATGTTATTGCACTTAAAGGCGCACAGGAGCTTGACGGAATGTATGTTGATGAATGTGACAAGGGTCTTTCGTTCCGCAACTACGGCGATATCTTGTTGCTCGGCGGTGGCGGACACCGAACAGGTAAACAGGGCGGCTGTTGGCATGAGCTTGAAGATTTTGCAAGGAAGCACTATAAAAGCGCCGAAATTATCGGCAAATGGGCGGCGCAGGACTGCATGACGCTGGACGACATTCCGTATATCGGTCAATATTCGAAGTCCACACCGAGCACGTTTGTTGCAACAGGATTTAACAAATGGGGAATGACAAACGCTATGGTTGCCACCGATATTATTTGCAAGCTTGTACAAGATGAACCGAGTCCGTATGCAGAGATTTTCTCTCCGTCACGTTCTATTCTCCGCCCCCAGCTCGCCGCTAATGCCTTTGAATCTGTTATAAACCTCCTCACGCCCACCGCACCGCGATGTCCGCACCTCGGCTGTGCCCTCAAATATAACAGGGTCGAGCACTCATGGGACTGCCCCTGCCACGGCTCCCGTTTCACGAGAGAGGGCAAGCTAATCGACAATCCTGCAACGGCGGACAAAAAAATATAAAAAACTGCAATTCGCAATTAAGATTTCTCTTGTTATTACGAATTGCAGTTTTTATTTATTCTGTTTACTCAAACGTATAAGTCAAAGTCGTTTCATAGCTCCAGCCGTAGGTCGGAGTTTTGATATAAACCTTAA
>SAMEA104315424__coassemble_336_pt1 | contig 85879 bp, 81 predicted proteins | sample SAMEA104315424__metabat2_low_PE_031 | metagenome-assembled genome bin SAMEA104315424 (sample SAMEA104315424) | gut metagenome | biome: Monkey gut; feature: monkey-associated habitat; material: faeces | place: China | collected 2013 | reverse complement strand
CGTCAGCCTTCTTGGTTGTCGTCGTTGTCGGATCGTCAGCCTTCTTGGTTGTCGTCGTTGTCGGATCGTCAGCCTTCTTGGTTGTCGTTGTTGTAGGATCGTCAGCCTTCTTGGTTGTCGTTGTGGTGGTTGTCGGTGCTACCGGAGCCGGAATCTGGTTGTCCAGAGTCGGGGTAACAGCCTTGTTGTCACCGTCTACAACGCCGTCAAATTCAACAACGATGTCGCTTGAGTCGATCTTTGCCTTCGCAGAAGCTGTCTTTGTGAAAGTAAAGGTGAGGAAAGCGCCCTTTGTTGAATAAGCTGCAGTTGAAATGAATGCAGCCTTACCTGTAGCGGCATTGATGGAAATCATCGGCGGAACCTGATCGTTCTCGTGCTCATTGTAGAAATCTCTGTAGTTCTGAGTTCTGTCAATGGACTTAACGGTCAAGCCTGTGCTCTTATCAGGGCTGTTCCAGTCTGAAGCGTTTACGAGAACGCCGCAGCTTGTGATACTGCCGTCTTCGAGATTAAGCGAAAGCGTTACAGAATCCTTAGTTTCCGATACAACGCTGATTGAGAACTTCGGAGTTGAAGCAGCGAAAGCGGAAACAAGCATTGCAACTGTTACGCCGACTACCAAAGAAACGGAAAGAACAACTGACAGGATCTTTGCAATCTTATTCATTGTAATCACCAATTTCTCCTTCAAGTAAAATTTGCACATCGTGCATTGATTTATTAGACATTGCCGCCGATAGGCGAATAGGAGACAATGTTCTAAACTGAGTTAATAGCCGAAATCCGAATAGGTCGTGCGGGTTATGCCGACGGCTTTCATTTCGGCGAGAATACCGATCGTTGAGACCTTTGAATCGCTGTCGCAGGTCAAAACCCATTCGATACTCTTGAATTCCGAGGTAAAGGGATCAATTTCGCACCAAAGAATACAGTCCTTATAGGTGAAATCAAAGGCTTCAACCTTTGAGGTCGCACCGCCGACTTCGTTTTCTCCGACGACTTTTTCCTTCGCCTGTTCATATGTGTCCTGACCGAGAGTTTTAACTATTGTACTGCTTTCGGTCGGATTTTTTTCGTCCTTGAAGCATAGGGTCATATGATAATTTCCGTCCTCGCTTCTCTCGCAGTAAACGCTTTTGAGCGCGGAGACGGAGGATATCCTTCCGATCATTCTGTCCCACGAAGCGTCGCTTTTCTGCTTGACGATCTTAACATATTTTTTATTATAGCTGTTATCTTTTTTGAGCTGCTCCTCTGCTTCCCTGAGCATCGACTCGGAAACCAGAATACTTTTACTGCTGACCTTGACATCGTCAACGGAGCTTGAAACCAATTCCGACAGCGAATATGACGGGCGGAGCGTTTTAACCATTTCTATCGCCCTGTTATACGCTTCAACAGCCTCTTCGGCGTCAACCAAATTTTTCTTATCGGCATTGAAGCGATCCGTCAGACCAACCGTATATCGCAGAATTTCAAGCGCATCCGAAGCATTAACCCTTCCGTCGGCATTGACGTCGGCAAGGATCAACTGCTTTTCCGACAGCGAGGTTTTTCCGACGCAATAGGTCAGAACCTGCAAAGCGTCGGCGGCATTGACCGTCAGATCGCCGTTCAGATCGCCGTAAAGCCTGCCCTCGGCACTGCACGGCAGATAATAAGAAGCCGCAACAGCAAGGGAAAGAGCAGCGGATATCGCTTTTTTGGTAAAATTTTTCATCTCTTCCATCCTTATCAAAAAACGCATAGACACTCATGCTATTTTTAAGAATTATATAACAAACGTGACAAGATGTCAATAGCCAATTTATGCAAAAAGGCGGTCTTAATTTTGGAGCCGCCGTCGTTGACAATTTTGTTATTATAATGTATAATATATCTAACTATAATGAACTTGGAGGAAAGGAAATGAAGAAAAGAACATCAATATTCGCATTGCTCCTTGCGCTGATTATGGCTTTTTCATGTCTTGCCATACCCGCTTCGGCGCTGAATTCAACAGTGGTCAAGAAGCCCGACAACACTACATTTTATCAGGGTGTTGACTGGATGTACTCAAAGGACGGAGAGATAATTCTGATGAAGGGCGGACTCAATATGTCGGGTGCCGTGCTTTCCTACAACAATAAAACCGTTGAATATAAAAAGACAGCAACGGGTCCGAACATGTACGCAAAGTGCAATTCAGATGCGTGGCGCGCAGGAAAGAACGTTATCCGAATATATTGTGACAGCTTTGACAGCGTCTATGCCCTTTGCGACGTTTATTTTGCCACGGTCAAAAAGATAAACCTTGTCAGAGCGCCGAAAACAAAGCTTGTTGTCGGTCAGGAATGGAGCATGGGCATCAACAAGGATGTTGAAATGACGAAGTACGACCTCACGGGCACCGTTATCAGAGCGGAATATGACGATTCGGCGATTCAGACCGTTTCGGCGCCCAACGCATGCCTCAACTGGTCGATTCCAGAGAACGAGGAAGTTATCATGCCGGGCGATCACACCCTTTACATCACCTTCTGCGGACAGAAAGCACCGTTCAGCGTTGTTTTCATCACGGAGACTAAGTTCTCCAAGGGCGATGTAAGCCTTGATGGCCGTATAAATGCATACGACGCGCTCAACGTTCTTCAGAGCGCCACGGGACTGATCACCCTCAGCCCGACCCAGATCGGATTGGCTGATGTTGACGGCAATTCAAAAATCAATTCGGCAGACGCGCTGTTCATTCTTCAGTATATTGTCGGATTAAGAGAATCACTTTAATAAACAGGAGGACAACGAAATGAAAATACTTCAAAAAATCATCTGCGCAGTTGTTTCGCTGTCGGTATTTGCCGCGACAATGACATGTATGGCTACCTCATCATCGGCAGTTGCAAACACCCCCGGCGATGTAAACAGTGACGGCTCGGTAAACTCTTTTGATGCGCTTTCGGTCGTTAGATACTGCACGGGTGCCGATACACTCACCAAGGAAGAAATCGTTGCCGCAGATGTTGACCTTGACGGCAAGGTTACATCAACCGACGCGCTCTATATTCTCCAGTTCTCGGCAGGAATTATTGACAGATTTCCGGCTCAGACGGATGCGGGCAGGATTCATATTATCGGCGATTTCTACTATGACAAAGCAACCGGCAAGGTAACGAATACGGACGGCTCTGGCTTGCTCGGCTTCTCCTACGACGCAAAGGACGACGCATTTTACGCTTCAACCTACGCATGGCAGAGAACCTTCGGCTATACATACCTTTATGATGTTGCCGCGCCGCTGATTTTCTGTAACTTTGACACAAGCCGCATCTTCTTTGAATACAACGACATGGAGTGGATGATTCAGCTTTGGAAGGGTCAGTACGGCCTTATTCTCAACGGCTGTGAGATCGGCCTTTATTACCGCGACGTTGACGACGATGAGCTTATCGACGCAAACGGAAGAAAGTTTTACAAGTGCGCCGACGACGAAATGCTTGTTCAGATGGAGCTTACAATGTATAAGAACGACACAATGTTCTTCCACCGCAGTAAGCAGTATTCATGGTGGCTGACAGGCTTCAAGCTCGGCAGACTTGCCGCTATGGGCTACACCGCAGAATCAACACAGGTTCTCAGCGTAAGCGCAACAATGTATTTCTCCGATGTTGATATGATGGAGGCGTTTATCGAGGGACTTGAGAACTGCAACGAGATCGAGCACAACGCGTCAAAGAGAGTTCGCAACGTGAAGTTCGAAAACGGTAAGTTTGACAAGGGCAACGGCTACACAGTAAACAGAGCACAGCAGTCCGTCACCTTCTCGTGGAAATAATGAAATAATAATTTAACAGCAAATCCCTGCCGCAGTATAACAGCCGCGGCAGGGATTTTTTATGCTTGCAAAAACGCACAAGCATTGGACTTATTAAAAGCTTAGCCTCCCCTTGGTTAAGTCATGGGGAGGCTGAAATAATAAAGTCCGTAGAAGCCTATCCTTGGCTCCCCCTGCATGGACAGCATTATAGAGTCAGAAGAAACCTCTTCTCGGTGCCCCTGTAGGGTAGCGAAGTGTCGGCGCGGTAGTGAATGACAGTCCGGTGGACTGTCAGAGCCGCGACGTGACCGAGCCGCAGCGAGACGCTGTCGGCGAAGCTGACTGAGGGAGTAAGTTCAAGTGAACAGATAAAAGCAAAGTGTGAAAAGAAGCGGTAGCTTTGCGATGCAAAAAAGGTTAATGAAATTAGATACAATTACGGGGCGTGCAATGCACGCCCCGTAATGATTCAATATTACAAATATTCTGCACAAAAAATATACGTCAAATTTCCACGGTGCTTACAGCAAATTACGCGAAGCCATGGTCGATATGCTCCCATCTGCCGCCCTGCTTTTTGCCCATGATCCAAATCCAATTGTCATACGTCGAGTTCGGATTCAGTGAGCCGTCGCCGCCGAACGAATCCGTATCGAACGAGGAGACAAGGACTATCACCTTATCGTAATCACTGCCGTTATCTTTTCTGTATACCGTTTCGTCGAGCGATTCGGTATCGCCTGCATATGTTATTTTCGTAAGCGTACAGCCGCCGAATTCCTTTTTGAAATAGTTCTCAACAGCCTTTATTGCGGAATTGATCTCATCATCGGAATAAAGCTTCGACGCTTCCCATTTTTCGACCTTGACGCTTTTCACATCACCCGTTTTATTCAGCTGAACATTACAAGCCGACATTGAAAACAGAAACGTAACACTGAGCAAAATGCAAATCAGTCTTTTCATTTTGATTTCCTCCTTAATCATCAAACCAAAGCAGGCTGTTTTTCCTCTGCTTTTTTAACGTCAAAAATGCTCGTGAAATTGACGAGGAACAGAAGCAGGTATGTTGCCCACATCGGCAGGCTCTCGATAATTCCGTCCTTGCCGACCGTTGCAAGCAGGACGAGCATTGCAACAAGAACCGCACAGAAAACAACAGTCAGCGCAATGAACTTTTTGTTCCTCGTTTTCGCCATGTGCAAAAGGAACATGACGATCGGAGCGGCACAGCAGAACGCAAACACAAGCGCACCCGTCCAGTGCGACATACATCTCAGCGACGTGAGTATAAGATCCTCGCCTGCCGACGGAACATTGATAGTAACAAACATCGCTGCACAGCCGACCGAGCCGCTTATGATTCCGCCTCTGTTGCTGTAGCCGAATTTGCGATACATATAAATTGTATTGACAAAAATCGAGATCGGCGCAAAAATTCCCCACATCTTGAAATGCCACGGATATTCAAGTCCTATCATGCTTGCCGTGAACTCGGACGGATTCTTGAAAAAGCCGTACCATGTGATGAAAACGCATCCGAAAATAAGGCTTATCAGAGCGAATACTTTATCGCCCTTGCCAAGCTCGGCATAAAGATACCTGTTGAGCAGGAATATGTAAAGAAGCATTATCACGCATGAGCCTGCGACCCAAATCGGATAATAAATCGGCTTGAGAATTCCCGTGTCGGCGGCAGGATATGTGTCCGCATTCATGAAGAAGCACATCCAGACCGCATAAATCGCAGTGAAAACAAGCCACATGATCGAATAGCCCTTTGAAATTTTCATATTATTCTTTTGCATAAAAATCCCTCCTGTCTCAATTATACAAGAGAGGAGGGATTTTGACAACTATTATTTTTTTCTGAGCCTTTTGAAAAAGTCCGTGAGAAGCGCCGCGCACTCCTCCTGCATAACCCCCGAAACGACCTCGGGCTTATGGTTATAGGGAAGCGAGAACAGATTGACCACACTGCCGCAGGAGCCTGCTTTATAGTCCGACGCGCCGTAAACGAGCCGCTTTATCCTGCTGTTGATTATCGCGCCCGTACACATCGGGCACGGTTCAAGCGTAACATACATGTCGCACTGCCAGAGCCGCCAGCCGCCTAAGGTGCGGCAAGCCTCGTTTATCGCTTCGATTTCAGCATGGGCGAGCGCATTTTTGCTTATCTCACGGCGGTTTCTGCCCGTCCCGACAATTTTGCCGTCAAACGCAACGACCGCACCGACGGGCACCTCGCCCTCCTCCGCCGCTTCCTTGGCAAGGGCTATTGCCCGATTCATAAAAAATTCGTCATTCATTCAACTGCCCTCTTATTTGCTCAGCGGAGATATCATAACAAAATACATCATAAAGAATGCGGAAATCACGGTGATAACAATTGAGAAGTTGTACATTGCATTCTTTTTGATCCTCTGATCGCGCCTTGCGTTGAGCGAGCCCTTGATGATCAGAAATGCGACAAGGGCTATCATCGCAACGGTGAAAAGCACACCGCCTGCGGAGGTGATGTTCGTGAACGAAAGCGAAGTGAAAAGAGAAATCAAAAGCGAAATAACGACCGTCGGCGTGCAGAAAACGGTTGAAAGCTTCAGATTGCCGCCTATCTCGTCCGTCTGCTTTGAGAGCCTCTTCGGCTTCAGTCTCATGAAAAGTATGAATGCGATCACGCCGATAATCAGTATTGCTCCCTCGATCGCATAGAAGAAGAACATGTCGTTTTCGGAGTGGTTCGTATAGTAAATCGAAATTATTGTCGCGGAAAGATTGTTAAGGAAATGTATAGCGACCGAGGTCCATATCGAATCCGTGATGATCGCAAAATAGCCGAGCGCAAGACCTGCAATAAACGCAAAGGGAATCTGCACCATGTTGCCGTGGAGAGCGGCAAAAAGCACCGCCGAAACAACTATCGCAAACCTGTCGCCGTATTTTCTCAAGGGCTGCATAACGACGCCTCTCATCGCGAATTCCTCAACGAGCGGAGGAATGAAAGCATAAGCGACGATCTGCATGGCATAGCCGAGCGGAGTGTTTGCGTCAAGTCCCTCGGGCTTTTCAAAATCAACACCCGCCGAATTGACAAAGGCAGAGAAAACCGACGTTGCCCTATCGCCGAGCGAGCAGACAAGCAAGCCGGCAAATACCGAAAACATGAAAAGCTCCTTCGATTTCGGCAGATCGAAAATATCGACGCTGTTTTTCTCCTCGCGGTTATAAAGAGCATAGACCAGCACAAACGGCAGAAGCACATATATAAGCGGCGCAACAGCCGAGATTCCCGTCTGGAACAATGCGTCCGACTGATAAAGCGAGTACAGGCCGAAAATTTGCAGCAGCGCGGCAACGGCATACTGCATCAGCGTAAAGCAGACCATTCCGCAGCCGATGATAAAGCCGAGCCTGCGAAGCTGCTTCACCTTGGTGTCAACCAGCGGATTGTAAGTGCCGAACATATTATAAAGGTTTTGATAATACGAATACTGATTATCCATATTGCACCTCTTTTCGATGTTTTATTTATATATTATATCTTATAATTATTGCTTTATCAAGGCGGTAAACTGTGAACTTTTTGAAAACAAATTTACCGAAAAAAATATATATCTTGTTTTTTATGTTATTTTAATGTATAATGTGATTTACACTATTCAAGGAGATGGTTCAATGGATCCCATTAAGGTAGATTTCACGGGCGGCGGCTCAGAGAAAGGCCCCGATAAAAAAACAGGTATTGTTATCCCTCCCGAGAAAAAGGGACTTAAAATTGTTATCAACATCATTTTGACGGCTATATTCGGCGGCATTTTCTATTATTTTATGCTTCCCGTTATGAATTTCAAGGACATCAAAATGTATATCTTCTTCGGCGCGATCGCCGTTGTTTACTGCGCGATCAACTATGTTACCAGCGGTGCGCTGAAAACTCCCGACTATGCGCCGTATGCGAAAAAATCCTCGCTTGTGCCGAAAATTCTCATCGGCGTTCTTGCGGCAGTCGTTGTAGTCGGCTTGCTCATTTCGTCGGTATTCTTCCGCGCTTCGAGCTATTCAAAGATAATCGACGTGCAGACGGGCGACTTTGCAAAGGAAGTTGACGAGGCGGATTTCTCAACCGTTCCCGTAATCGACGAGAGCACGACCTCCGTTATGGCAGAGAGAGCGCTTTCCGACCTTTCAAAGCTCGGCTATGTTTCTCAGTTCACGGTTCAGCCGAAATATTATCAGATCAACTATCACGATACTCCCGTCAGAGTTTCATCTCTCCAGTATTCAAACATCATCAAGTGGCTCACCAACGCAAAGAACGGACTTCCGGCTTACGTTATCGTTGACGCAAGAACGCAGAAATCCACCCTTGTTGAGGTCAAGGACGGCATGAAGTATTCAACTGCCGACCACTTTGCACACTATGTAACACGTCACGTTCGTTTCAAGTATCCGACCTATCTTCTCGACGAGCCGACCTTTGAAATTGACGAATCGGGTCACCCCTACTGGATTTTCGCAAAGCTTGATAAGACCATCGGTCTTTTCGGCGGTACGGATGTAACGGGCGCAATCATCGTTGACAGCGTAACGGGCGAATGTACGGAATATTCGATCGACGAAATAAGAACTAACAACGATCTTGAATGGATCGACCGTATTTATTCCGCTGACCTTCTTGTTGAGCAGTTCGACTATTACGGAAGATATCAGCGCGGCTTCTGGAACTCCGTTCTCGGTCAGAAGGACACCTATTCAACGACCGAGGGCTATTCCTACCTCGCAATGAACGATGACGTTTATATGTACACGGGCGTTACCTCGCTGACGAACGACGAATCGCTCACCGGCTTCGTCCTCATCAATCAGCGCACCAAGGAAGCTAAGTATTACAGCACCTCGGGCGCAAAGGAAACCTCGGCGCAGGCTTCGGCAGAGGGTCTTGTTCAGCAGTATGCATACGATGCTTCGTTCCCGCTCCTTCTCAACATTGACGGCGAGCCGACCTACTTCATGTCGCTCAAGGATTCCAGCAAGCTCGTCAAGGGCTATGCGATGATCAACGTCGGTCAGTATTCGATCGGTGCAACGGGCAGTACGCTCACAAGCTGTATTGAAAATTACGTTGCAGAGCTTGCCAAGAACAACATCAAGGTAAGCGTTGACACAGACAACATCAAGGACGACACCGCAAATAATGAGCAGAAGGATATCACCGTTACGGGTAAGGTTACGGATATCCGAACCGCTGTTATCGGCGGCGAGAGCGTTTATTACGTCAAGCTCGACTCCTCCGAAAGCTATTATTCGGTCAAGGCGGCAGACTTTGAGAATATCGTACTCGTAAACAACGGCGACACCGTTACCCTCACTGTAACAACCGATAAGGGCACAATAATCCCCGTCTCGGGACTTAAATAAAACAGCATAAAAAATCATCCCTGCGAAGCAATTCGCAGGGATTTTTTATGGCTTATATTTATTCCTGAATGTCGCTCGGTTCGGCGTCATTTGAAGAATTCTTCTTTTTACTTTTTAAGTTCTGAATAAAACGCTTATAGAAGGCCAATCTGGCTCTGAAAAACCATATACGGCTTTGGAAAAATCCTAATACCAATTCAGATCCGCCGGAGCTTACCCATCCGTTAGATCCTCCCTGAGCCATAGCTTCTCTTATAGAGCCTTCCTTATACTTTAAAGGATCCTCCACTCCTCTGTAATTAGCATTGTTAATCATATACATCGGGAATGAACTGCCCTTTATATTGGCGTAGGTCGCTATGATCAGCAGGGGCAAGCAAATACCTGAGGTGATAAAAGAAATTACGCCGTAGAATATCACGGTAATGAGTGTGTGGAAGATAATATACGGCCACTTTTTTATTCTGAATGTTTCGTATTGATCCTTGTCGCAAAGCTCCAGCAAATCATTGCAGGTGTCCAGACTGGCCTGAAAATCTTCAAGCGTAAGCAGATCCTTTGCTTTCGTGCAGTATTCCCTGACATCATTTATATCCGAAAGATATATAAAGCCCGGCGATGTACCTGCCGAGGGATCCTCAAAATCGTCGGGCACATCGACGACATAAGTTTTGCTCAATTCAACATATATTGCGCCTAACGTGTTTTTAAGATATGTGTTATTATCTGTAATACTGATAAAATATTCGCATTTGTCAATGGCGGCGGCATAACTCTCCGTGAACATAAGATAATACGCTACATATGCCATAAAAACTGTGTTTTCAGGATCGTTTTCCAGCGCCCTGTTAAAATACATCATTGCCGTTTCAGCGTCGTTATCACCTAAAATGAATCTGCCGTAATTTTGTAAAGCAAAAGCGAACCGCGGATTGATCGCAATAGACTGTTCATATCCCTTGCGAGCCATTTCCCTGTCACCCCATGCTTCTTTAGCCATCGCATACGCCACCCATGCCAATTCATTTGACATATTACGGTCAACTAAATCCTGAGCCAGCTGCATAGCCTCAGCAGTTCTGTTCTTTTCAATATAAGACATTATTTCCTCAAACAGATTTTCGTCAGACGCAGACAATCTGTTTAAAACTTTGGCAAACCGATATATTCCAAAGCAGTAACAACCGTCATTTTCCAATGTGTTTGTGTACTGGACGTTATAATCAGGCAATTTGTTCGTCACATTTATTTCTTCAGGCATGTTTACTTCCTCCTATAGCTTATTTTAAATGCTATTGTTTTTAGTTTAATTTATTTGTTACTTTATAAGTAATTCCTTCCGTCCCATTAAAAGCAATTTTTCATTCCCTAAAATTTTTGCCCTTATCCTGATAAATAGGGCATTGCTTGTATTCTTCGCCGTATTCGGCATCGCACACATACTTGACCTTTGGATCGTAAGACTCAATTTTCTGTTCGCTGAGGGAACAAAAATAGATCGGATTGTTAAAAATTCCATTCATCATATGCGCGAGTTTTAAATTCGGGCATCTCGACATATTTATTTCCCTTTCCGATAATACAAAATACATCTGCGGAGCAAAAAGCACTCCGCAGACGTTTGCGTTATGCGTATCTCTGATAAACAGGGCAATCCTTATAATGCTCACCGTAATCTGCTTTACACATGCATTTAACCCTCGGATCATCAACGTCCATACGCGCGCCCGTCAGACCGCATATGAATTTACAATCGCTATACCATGTATGACTTTCAAATTTTACTTTCGGACAGTCTGCCATTGTTTTTCACCTCCCTTTTTTTCTATAATTATATATCCATAGATTTAATTTGTCAATACAAAATATTACTATAAGTGATTATATTCTTGCGAAAAACATATATAATTATATCTATAGGTGTTAAAGGTGGCATGCAGATGGAAGAAAATATGTTTTTGAAAGAAATGGGCAAACGGGTCAGCATAAGACGCAAAAGTCTTGATCTCACTCAGGAAGCCTTGGCGGAAAAGATGAATGTTTCCATTCAGATGATATCGAACCTTGAGCTTGGCAAAAAGGCGATCCGTCCCGAAAACCTTGCAAAGCTTTGCGGTATACTGGATATCAGTGCAGACTACCTTTTGACAGGCACGAAAAATTACAATTCGGCAGATACGCTTACACACAAAATACGCTACCTGCCCGATGACAAACTCGAACTTGTAAACAGCATTGTTGATCTGTGTCTTAAAGACATAAAATAAACTACCGACATGAAATTTTGTCGGTAGTTTTTGTTTATATTCTCTTTTTCATCAGCCCGTGACGGTTGCAATAAATATAGATGAAGCCGTGGCCTCTGATTGCGAAGCGTGTTTCGGCGTTGCCCTCGGGATAGAGCTTGACAAGCTCGAAGCGGTCGGACGTGACATAGGCAACAAACGAGATGTAATGATTTTTCGTCATCTCGTGGTCAATGCTGACATAATATTCATGCTCGATTCGCTCGATTTTGATTTCGTGTCCGTCGTCCGCCTCCTCGGCTTCAAGCGCAGGCAAATTCACGCCGCAGCAGCTCACCACCGCTTCCCCGACCGTGCGGACAGCATTGCCGCAGACGGGGCAAACATACAGCCTTGAGCGGAGCATATTTGCCGAGACATTGGCATTTATCACCGCTTCGCCCGACATAAGCTCCGCGACCGAAACGCCCAGTGCGGCGGCTAACGGCTCAATGAGCGAGATATCGGGCAAGCCCCTTGCAGTCTCCCATTTTGACACCGCCTTCGCCGTTACTCCGATTTTATCTGCAAGCTCCGATTGTGTAAGCTTCTTCTTTTCACGCAGGCGCTTGATCGCCGCACCCGTTACATAATTATCCATAATCTCTCCTCCTTGGATCTGTCATGGCTTAATTATAATACGCTTTTTCCGAAAAGCAACCTACGCTGCGTGGAGTTCGGTTTTATTTCACCCTCTCGCTCGCCTTTTCATATATATAATACACGGCGTTTAGGGGAGCAGGCAGGAGGTAGCCTATTGTCTGAACATCCGTCTTCAAATTCTTCGGCGAAGAAAATTTCCTTTCGCCGAGCGTGAAAAATATTTCCTCGTTTTCCCTTTCGGCGACGATTTTTGCCGTCTTGACTCCCGTTGCCATGTATTCCGTGTTGATTTTTGACACGGCAATTCCCGATGCAACGAGCATCACCGCCGTGATCACCGCCGTCACCCCGATGAATGTATCCGTTATTTTTGACAGCTGAGTTTTATAACTTTTCATTTCGCTTTTTCCTTTCATTATATTTGGTATTATAATTGGTAAAAATTTTGCGTTTAATCAAAATTTGCAGAATAAAACACTCCTCTTTGAAAATAATAAGTCAAAAAGGAGTGTAGCTTTATGCCTGAAATTTCTCTGCCGCAAAAGGTATTTTTCGGTGACGGTGCCGCCCGAAAATTCGCGCAGTCATACTATGAAAACATATTGATCCTGTCCGATGCCGAGACCGTTAAGCAAACGGAATCCCTCGGTTATATTCAGGACTTGCTCGGTGAAAAAACGCCCGATATCAAGCTCTTGGTTACAAAGGATTTTGACGAGCTTTACGAAAAATCAATTAAATATATTTCCGAAAACGATCCCGACAGAATCGTTGCCGTCGGCAGTGCGTGGCTCATGGATGCCGCCATGTTTATTTCATATCAAAGCGGTGTCGATTTTGCCGCCGTGCCGTATTTTTCCTCATGCTCAATGACCGATTTTCCCGAGGCGGATTACCGCACCTATTGTCTCTCCCCCGCCGAGGTCGTGCTTGACCCCGACCTTGCGATGCAAATAACCTCGGGCACGGTCGCTTACGACGCGATGTCCTGCTTCGCGTATGCGGCAGATGCCGTTATCTCCTGCGACAATGACGTTATCGCTTCGCTTGCTCTTTCGAGCGCGGCAAGCATTATCAACCATGCCGTCGGCGCGTACAGGGGCAATTTCAAATCAATTGCGCGCTTGCAGTATGCGATGTACTGCGCTGTTCTCGCTTACAGAAATTCAGCGGACTGCGGCAGCTCGGCACTCGATGAAATCACGTCTTTCTTTGCAAAGCTCGGAGTAAAAAAGCAGACTGCCGCGGCAATTTGTGTACCCGATTATCTTGAGCACAACCGCTGTGACGCGCTCGGCGAGCTGGCACGCCGCGTCGGACTTTTCCGCTCGGGCGAGGATATTTCGTTCTCGATCGACAGGCTTATTGAAAGGATCAGACGAATTCAAGCCTCTTTAAATATTCCGAGAAGCATCAACGCGATATGCTCGGACGCGGAGCTTTATTCCGCTTTCTGCGAGAACACTCACCTGCCCTCCGAGCTTCTTGACACTTGCTTTTACGGCAGTTTTAAATTTATGAAGCTTTAAACAAAGGTCGCTTTCTCGATTTCCTTTTTTAAGGAAGCGATGATTTTCTTTTCAAGCCGTGAAATATAGCTTTGCGAAATTCCGAGAATGTCCGCGACCTCCTTCTGCGTATGCTCCCGCTGACCGTTCAGCCCGAAACGCATGGACATTATCGTTCTTTCACGCTCGCCCATTGCGTTTATCGTTCTTAGCAGGAGACTTTTTTCGTCCTCAAGCTCGATATCGCGGTTGATGAGGTCGGGGTCACTGCCGAGAATGTCGGAAAGCAGCAGCTCATTGCCGTCCCAGTCAACGTTAAGCGGCTCGTCAATTGAAATTTCGTTGCGCTGTGAGCCTGTTTTGCGAAGGTGCATGAGTATCTCATTCTCGATACAGCGCGAAGCATAGGTCGCAAGCTTGATATTTTTCTCGGGGCAGAAGGTGTTGACCGCCTTGATAAGACCGATCGTTCCGATCGAAACAAGGTCCTCGATACCTACTCCCGAGCTTTCAAATTTTTTCGCTATGTACACCACAAGCCTCAGATTGTGGACTATCAGCTTTTCCCGAACGCTGTTGTTTCCCTTTGCGATCTCCTCCATCACCGCCTGCTCCTCCTGCTTTGTCAGCGGCGGCGGAAGCGTTTCGGGTCCGTTTACATAATGTATTGTGTTTTCCTGCCTCAGCCGAAGCAGGAGCTTTTTTATTTTTTCTATTATCTTCATGGTCGTTCACTCCGTCAAACAGTTTTGGGTTGAAAATAAAATCAAATTCACCGCCGCCGAGCCGATTTTTTGTCACGGCGATATAAACTTCATCTGTTTTTATTCTCCTGTCATTTGAAACGACCTCAACGCTTTTCGGTCTGAAGGACGGCAGAACACCGACGTCCGCGACCGTCTTGCACACTATCAGCCGCAGATTGGAAGCGTCTGCACATGCCGACGGATTTTCGTAATAATCAATCACGCTCTGCGGCAGAATTCTTATCAGCGTGTCATATTCCCCGACGATCACGGGGTAGCCGCTGAAGCTTTCAACGAGCGAATTGCCCGTGTCGCAAAGAGCCGTGCCCGATATCATTCGTTCGCAGTTCGTGACGGTCAGCGTATAGACGGAATTTATCGGCGCCTTCCGTGCGATAAGGCGCGAAATCAGGCTGACGATCGCAAAGCACGCGACCGTTGATATCGCCAAGACGGATAGGTTGATGTCGAAATAAACCGTTCCGTTGTTGTATATCATGCCGACGGGCGCAACCGTTACCCAGAGAACGAGCATTATTCCGCCAAAGGCAAAGGTCACGGCAAGGAACGTAAAAAAGCAGCGCAAAAAGCGTCGGATATTGCGATAACCGAACGCGGCAAGGACTATCGCCGCACTCACGGCAATCCTCATCGGCAGCTCAAAATAAATCGGGATCTCCGGCAGGAAAATTACCAAGCCGTAAGCGCTGCCTATCGCCGCCCCTGCGAGCAAGCGAATATTGGAAATCCTGTTTTTTAAAATCAGTGACGAGCAAAGCAGTAATGCATAGTTCACGAACAAATTCACCACGACCAGCACATCGGCATAGACTGTCATCCTCACCACCTCAGGTAAATTATATCCCCTGTCTGCCGATTTTTTTGTCACAAAAGCTGTTTGCAAAAAAATAAATCGCACAACAAAATGAAGTGCGATTTATAATACTATCATACATTATTTATATAGAATGTATTTGCAAATAAAATGTGCGAGCGGATAAATCCTTTTTTTGATAAGGAGCGTCACCCACCAGTCAATTGATTTTGACTTGAATTCTCCGATATCGTAATCCTCAAAGGATTTCCTTATCATCTCTGAATTGCCGATCCTTTTCAGCAGCTCATATTTATTTTCAACCCCGTTGTAATATATATTTGAAAGAAGAATCGGAAGATTGCTTTTTAATACAAACTCCGCCAGGTCCCTGTAATACAGACTGTCGTTATCGGAATTTTCAAGAAAGCACTTTCTCCTGAGCTTCCATTGATACTCCATTACGAGGTCATAATCTTTAACATACTTTTTCCTTTGCAGGCTGTCCTCCCTCACCCTGTAGGTGTAAGCGGGAATATCAACGGCAACAAGCCTTTCCGCCTTGAGAAAAGCAAGCGTGTTGAACGGCGAATCCTCTATCATTCGCAGTTTTTCATCAAAGCATATGCCGTTTTTCTCAAGAAAGCTTCGTTTGTAGATGTTTCTCCAGACAAATATCACAGAGCGCTCTGATGTCGAAACGCAAATTTTTTTCTGTATTTCGTCATGACTGTAGACCTTTTCGGCTTCAAATGCCGAACGAAAAACGTACTCTTTGCCTTCAGCCTCCCTTAAGGCAAAGAAAGAATTTTGCAGAATATCCGCGTCAAGCTCAACAGCCTTTTGATAAAGCCTTGCGACAGCATCGGCACCGAAATAATCGTCGCTGTCAAAGAAATAAACATATTCTCCCAGAGCCGCTTCAAGTCCTGTATTTCTTGCTCCTGCAAGGCCCTTGTTCTTTTGATGTATAACCCTTATAATATCGGGATATCGCTCGGCATATTCATCGCATATACGGGGGCAGTTATCGGGCGAAGCGTCGTCAACGAGAATAATTTCATAATCATCGAATGTCTGCGCGAGGATGGAATTAATACATTCTTTTATATATTTTTCCACATTATATACGGGAACTATATAGCTAAGCTTCATAACGATATCCTCCTGCACAGATTGTTTTCGGCGATCTTCAAAGTTTATGACACTACTTTTACATTTTACAATACTTCGCCATTTTTTTCAATGAAATATTCGTCTTTTTTATCTAAAAAACGAGCGGCAAATTGTACAAAATTACCATTGCTTTTTTATTTAGAAGTGCTATAATGTGTGAATGAATTAACAAGCATAATGAGGTGAGAGAATGAAAGAGATGCTTCGTGTGATTCTTGATATGGATAAGCAGGCGTGCGAGCGCGTCAAAGAGGCGGAGGCATACCGTGACAGGGAGATTGCCGAGCTCAGCGAGAAGAAAGCCCGCATCACCGAGGAAGAGAACAGGAAAGCTCTTGATTTCGCCGCAAAGAAGAGTCAGAAGCAGCGTACCGAGGGCGATGCCTATCTTGAAAAGGTAAGCGAAAGAAACAAAAAGATCCTCGACGGCATGGAAGCTCTTTACAGCGAGAATGCCGACAAATGGGTTAATGAAATTGTTGAAAAGGTTACAAGGAACTGACGGGCAATCGGTATTACCGATTGTTTTGTGATATTGTAACTTATTTCAAACGTGTGAGGTGAATTCAAATGGCGGTTTCTTATGCCGAAAACGCTGTCCTTGCAAAGGCGCACGCTATGTACGGCAAGCGGATAACGCCCGAGAACTACAATGATCTGCTCAACTGCCGTTCGCTCGGCGAATTTACAAGTTATCTTAAAACAAGAACGTATTTCAGCTCCGATTTTGAGGCTCTGCCGACCAACATAGGCTCGGCGCAGATCGAGGAGATACTCAAAATGAGCCTTCTGAAAAAGTGTGAAAAGCTTTGCGAATATCAGCTTTCGGCGGGTGAAAATTTCTACCGTTACTTTGTTGTTCAGAACGATATAAGACAGCTCATGACGATGATTCAGCTTTTGATAATCGGCAAGCCAGAAAGATACCTTTCCTCCCTGCCGCCGTTTTTCAACAGCAGGACCGATATAGACCTTTACGAGCTGGCAAAGGTGCGAAGCTATTCGGATCTTTTAAAGGCTCTTGAGCACACGGATTACAAAAAAATTCTTGAACGGTACCGCGATAACTATTCCGACGACGGAATGTTCATCCTGATCGAAAACGATCTTAATAAATACAGATTCTCTTTTCTTGTTAAATCCATCAAGCTTTCAAAGGATCGGCACAAGAAAAAGGAGATTTACGAAATGGTCAATTACAGGCTCGATATGTACACGCTGACAAGAGCCTACCGACTTCTGAATTTCGGCAGTCCTAACAAGATGTTCATTCGCGATTTCGGCGTTGAGAACTGCACGAATTTCAGCGAAAAGGATCTGACCGCGATTTCCGAAGCAAAGAGCGCAACGGACATCGTGAAAATCATCCCCAATACCTATTATAAAAAGGATTTTTCAAAGATTGATTTCAAATATATTGAAAACGCGACGCGTGAAATGCTAATGCGTCAGCAGTTGAAGGGCTTCCGTTACTACACGAACCCGACTGCTGTCATGCTTTGTTACCTTTTCCTTGCCGAAAACGAGGTGCGTAATCTTATCCACATCGTTGAGGCAATCAAATATAATATCCCATCGGATAAAGCACGTTCCGTTCTCATCGGAACAGAAAGTTAGGAGGCTGTGTTTTGGCAATAGAAAAAATGAAGCTCGTCAGGACTTACGGTCTTATTGATCACCTGGATGAGTTTATAACTTCCTGCTGTATCAGCGGTGACTTTCATCCCGAAAACGCGATGAACTTCATCTCGGATTCACTCGGATTCGTTCCGCTGAACGAGGAAAACCCTTATTCCTCTTCTATTCAGAAGATAGAAGAAATTGCTTCAATCGCAGGCGTCACGCTCAAGGATACCTTTAAGGGCGATGAGATCATAGTCGATTCAAACGAATTTGACTATATCGACACCCTCAAGGAGAAGCTTTCGGAAAGCTTTGCGAAAAGAACCGAGATTTCCGACAGGCTCAACGAGGTTGAGGCATCAATCGAGCAGTTTAACCATTTTATCGGAATTGATGTTCCTATCGAGGAGCTTCTCTCATGCGAATTTCTTAAGGTTCGCTTCGGCAGTATTCCCAAGGACTGCTACCCCAAGCTCAAGGCATATGAAAGCAACAAGCTTTTCGTTTTTCTTGAATCTTCCGTTGACGAAACGAGCCACTGGGGAATCTATTCCGCTCCGAGGACGGAGATAGACGAGGTTGACAGAATCTTCGCTTCGCTCTATTTCGACAGAATTCACATTCCGTTCTCAACGGGCACACCTAAGGAAATTCTCGCAAAGCTCAGCGCCGAGAAAGAAAAGCTCACAACGGAGCTTAACAAAATCGACACGGAGATTGCGGACTTCTGGGCTGAGAATTCCGAGCGCTGCGAGCAGGTTCATGCTTACCTTGAGGTTGCAAGCCTTGCCTTTGATCTCAGGCGCTATGCGGCAAAGGATTCGGATTCCGACTATTTCATATATGTCGGCTGGGTTCCGAAATCAAGCTATAAATGGTTCAAAAACAAGATCGAGCAGATCGACGGCGTAACCTTTGAGGACGCAGATCCCGAGCAGGAAAAGCGAAGCAGCCCTCCCGTCAAGCTCAGAAACAAAAAGCCGTTCCGTCCGTTTGAGATGTTCGTTGAGATGTACGGTCTCCCCTCCTACGGCGGAGTTGATATCACACCCTTTGTTGCGATCACCTATTCCCTGCTTTTCGGCATCATGTTTGCCGATCTGGGTCAGGGACTTGTGCTTGCTATCGGCGGATATCTTGTCTATAAGCTAAAGGGCGCAAAGCTCGCGAAGATACTTGTTCCCTGCGGTATGAGCTCGGCATTCTTCGGACTGCTTGTCGGCTCGGTATTCGGCTATGAGGAGCTTCTTGATCCGCTCTATCATGCGATCGGACTTTCCGGCAAGCCGCTTTCGGTCATGGATTCCATAAATACCGTGCTGATACTTGCAATCGGCATCGGTGTTGCGCTGGTTATCGTTTCAATGGGTCTGAACGTTTTCTGCTCGCTGAAGAATAAAAAGCTCGGCGAAGCGCTGTTCAGCACCAACGGCATTGTCGGCATTATCCTTTATGCAACGCTCGTATGCGCGGTAGTCGGCTTCATGTCGGGCAAGACAGTGCTCCCGACAGGCATTACGGTCATAGTTGCGGTAGTTTGCTTACTGCTTCTCTTCTTCCAGGAAATTCTCATCGGAATGGTGGACAAGAAGGAAAACTACATGCCCGAAAAATGGTCGGACTACATCATGCAGAACTTCTTCGAGGTTATCGAATATATCCTTACCTATTTCAGCAACACCGTTTCCTTCCTCAGAGTCGGCGCATTCGTTCTTGTTCACGCAGGCATGATGATGGTTTTCTCATCGCTTGCAGGCGACGAATATTCGGTCGGCGGTATCATCTCGATGATATTCGGCAACGTTATCGTTATTGCTCTTGAGGGACTTCTTACGGGTATTCAGGTATTGAGACTTGAATTCTACGAGATGTTCAGCCGATTCTACGCAGGCGACGGCAAGCCGTTCAACAGCGTCGGCACAAGGAAAAACAAAAGTGTATTTTTCAGTATCAAAAATGTTTTCAAGCCCTCAAAGCCCGAGGACAACGAAAACGTTGTTATAACAGTTAAAAAATAATTTTCGGAGGTAATAACCATGTCATTGTTTTATGTTCTTATCGCAGTTCTCCCCATCGCCGCTCTCACGGCACTTTTTGCATATTCCTTCAACCGCAAGTCCAAGGGCATTTCGGGCAAAAAGGTAATAGCAAGAAACCTTATCGCTTTTGCTGTAATCGCCATCACCGTTTGCGCCGTTACATTCTCCGTATCGGCTGCCAATGAGGACAAAACAGGCGAGGTCGCAACAACCTCTCAGAGTGAGGAAGCAACGGCAACAGCATCAAGCTCAGATAACGGCAAGGGTCTCGGACTTCTCGCAGCCGCTATCGTTACAGGCCTCTCGGGCGTCGGCGGCGGTATCGCCGTTGCGGCAGGCGCTCCTGCTGCTATCGCGGCAACCAGCGAGGATGCCAAGGCATTCGGTAAAGCTCTTATCTTCGTTGCCCTCGGTGAATCAATCGCCCTTTACGGCGTTGTTATTTCAATTCTTATCCTCAATAAGGTCTAAGGTGATATCATGCGCCTTTATCTGATTTGTGACAACGAGGATACCGCCCTCGGTCTGCGCCTTGCAGGCATTGAGGGCACGGTAACCGAAAGCAAGGATGAGGTAGCGGAGCTTTTGGAAAAGGCGGCGCAGGATTCGGGAATCGGCATAATTCTCATAAATCAGTCGCTCGCCGACCTTTGCCGTGACGAGATCGGCATGTTCCGCAGGAGCCGTTCGCTTCCGCTGATTACCGAGATCCCCGACAGAAACTCGGACGGTACAAGCAATTCTATTGCCGACTATGTGAGCGAAGCAATCGGAATCAGAATCTAAGCAACCGCTGAATAAATGCATAATTACCGAAGCTCCAATAAGGAGGAATGAATTTGAACAGCAATACAAGCAAAACGGAACGTTTTCTTAAAGCGATAAATCAGGACGCAGACGCACGCTGTGATAAAATCAGGAGGGACGTTGACGCTTATGTTGAGGGCGAGCTGAAAAAGACACGCCGCCTTGCACGTCAAAATGTCCGCCCTGTCAGAAGCAGTGAATTTGACCGTCTTAACGAGGAGATCAACACCGAGCTTTCCGAATCGGAAACCAAGGAAATCGAAAAGCTCGTTGAGCGCCGCGACGAGATAACCGAAAAGGTTTTCTCCCGTGCAGGCGAAAAGATAGAAGCGTTCGTTAAAAGTGAAAAATATCATGATTTTATATTAAAAAGCGTGGCTGACATCAGATCGGCGATCGGCGAGAATTGCGTTATCATTCTCCGCCCTGCCGACAAGGACCTTGAGACTGAAATAAAAGCACTCGGCAGCGATGTCAGATATGATGAATTTATAAAGCTCGGCGGCTGTAAGGGAGAGAATCCCGAAACCGCAATGACTGCCGACGACACGCTTGACTCAAGGCTTGAGGCTCAGAAGCAGGAATTCTACGGCCGCTCAGGCTTATCCTTATCTCTTTGACAGAAGGAGCAAACACAATGGAAAATGTCATATATTCAATAAACGGTCCTGTTGTTTCTGTTAAGGGAAAAACCGACCTGCAAATGACCGAAATGGTCTATGTCGGCAATCAACGTCTTATCGGCGAGGTTATCAAGATCGACAGCGGCAAAACCGTTATTCAGGTCTACGAAGAGACCTCAGGACTGAAGCCCGGAGATCCGATATATCCGACAGGCTCTCCCCTTTGCATCACTCTCGGTCCCGGAATCCTCAGCAATATTTTTGACGGAATCGAAAATCCTCTTAACGATATCGCCGAGAAATCAGGCTCATTTATTCCGAGAGGACTGCACCCGTCGCCGCTCAACGAAGAGACTGAGTGGGACGTTACGATTACAGTCAAAAAGGGCGACAAGCTCAAGGGCGGCGATGTTTACGCAACAACGCCCGAGAAGGCTCTCGTCCATAAAATAATGGTACCTCCCGAGCTCAGCGGCGAGGTGGTTGACGTTAAGCCGAACGGCAAATACAGGGTCAACGACACTGTAATAACATTAAAGGACGATCGCGGCAAGCTCCATGAGCTTACCCTCTGCCGCAAGTGGCCCATCAGAACGCCGAGACCGATCGCAAAAAGACTTCCTCCCGAGAAGCCGCTTATCACGGGTCAGCGTGTTATTGATACGCTGTTCCCGCTTGCAAAGGGCGGCGCCGCCGCTATCCCCGGCGGATTTGGAACAGGAAAAACAATGACTCAGCATCAGCTCGCCAAGTGGTGCGACGCTGATATCATAATTTACGTCGGCTGCGGCGAGCGCGGAAACGAAATGACGCAGGCTCTTAAGGAATTCGGCGAGATCACCGACCCGAAATCGGGCAGACCCCTCACCGACCGCACCGTGCTCATCGCAAACACATCAAATATGCCCGTTGCCGCGCGTGAGGCTTCAATATACACAGGTATCACGATAGCCGAATATTACCGCGACATGGGCTACCACACCGCGATGATGGCTGACTCGACCTCACGCTGGGCTGAGGCTCTGCGTGAGATAAGCGGCCGACTTGAGGAAATGCCCGCAGACGAGGGCTTCCCTGCTTATCTGCCGTCGAGGCTTTCCGAATTCTATGAGCGCGCAGGCTACGTTGAAACGCTCAACGGACAGGACGGCTCAATTTCCGTTATCGGTGCGGTTTCTCCGCAGGGTTCGGACTTTTCCGAGCCTGTCACCCAGAACACGAAGCGTTTCACCCGTTGCTTCTGGGCGCTTGACAAATCGCTGGCTTATGCGCGTCACTACCCCGCTATCAACTGGAACGACAGCTACAGCGAATATCTCAACGAGCTTGCACCGTGGTACAACAAGAATGTAGGCTCCGATTTCACCGCCTGCCGCAATGAAATTGCCGCACTGCTCGCCGAGGAAACAAGCCTTATGGAAATCGTAAAGCTCATCGGCTCGGACGTTCTTCCCGACGATCAGAAGCTTATCATTGAGGTTGCGCGAGTTATCCGCGTCGGATTCCTTCAGCAGAACGCTTTCCACAAGGACGACACATATGTTTCGCTTGAAAAGCAGCTCAAGATGATGCAGATTATCCTTTACCTTTATCACAGGAGCAATGAAATCGTCGCTCTCAAGATTCCTCTTTCAAAGGTAACGGAGCTTAAATTATTTGACAAACTCGTTCAGATGAAATATGATATACCTAACGACAGGCTTGACATGTTTGACGATTACTATAAGGAAATCGACGCGGCTCTTGCCACTGTCACTTCAAAGGAGGCGACCGCAAAATGATTATCGAACACATCGGTTTAAGTCAGATAAACGGTTCGCTTATCGTTCTTGACAACATCAAGGACGCTTCCTACGATGAAATGGTTGAGCTTCGCCTTGAGGACGGCTCATCAAGAACCGGCCGTATAGTTGAAATAGAAGGCGAAAAGGTCGTTATCCAGGTATTCGAGGGCACAAAGGGTCTTTCGCTCGTAAACACCAAGACGAGAATGACGGGTCACCCGATTGAATTGAGCCTCTCCCCCGAAATTGTCGGCAGAGTTTTTGACGGACTCGGCAGACCTATCGACGGACTCGGCGAGGTTTACCCTGTTGAGAAGCGTGACGTCAACTCGTCGCCCATCAACCCCGTTTCAAGAGTTTATCCCAAGAACTATATCAACACGGGCATTTCCTCAATCGACGCGCTTATGACGCTGATCAGAGGTCAGAAGCTACCCATCTTCTCGGGCTCGGGCATGAAGCACAATGAGCTTGCTGTTCAGATCGTCCGTCAGGCTTCGATCTCCGACAGCGAGGATTTCGCAATCGTTTTCGCCGCGATGGGCGTTAAAAACGACGTTGCGAGCTACTTCCGCTCATCGTTTGAAAAGGCGAACGTTATGCACAAGGTCGTAATGTTCCTGAACCTTTCAAACGACCCGATCGTTGAAAGAATCATCACTCCCCGATGCGCTCTGACCGCCGCAGAATACCTTGCTTTCACGCTCGAAAAGAACGTGCTTGTTATTCTGACGGATATGACGTCATACGCGGAGGCAGTCCGTGAATTCAGCTCGTCAAAGGGCGAGATCCCTGCAAGGAAGGGCTTCCCGGGCTATCTTTATTCCGACTTTGCATCGCTCTATGAGCGTGCGGGAATCATTGAGGGCTCAAAGGGCTCTCTTACTCAGATCCCTATTCTCACCATGCCGAATGACGATATCACCCACCCTATCCCCGATCTTACGGGCTACATCACCGAGGGTCAGATCGTTCTCGACCGCGAGCTTGATTCAAAAGGAATCTATCCGCCGATCGGAATTCTTCCGTCGCTGTCACGTCTTATGAAGGACGGCATCGGCGAGGGCTTCACCCGTGAGGATCACAGCATACTTGCCAACCAGCTTTTCTCGTCCTATGCAAAGGTTCAGGACGCAAAGAGCCTTGCAAGTGTTATCGGCGAGGATGAGCTTTCCGCTTCGGATAAGCGCCTTTTGCAGTTCGGCAAGGACTTTGAAGCAAGATTTATCACTCAGTCGCCGTATGAAAACCGCTCGATTCAGAAAACGCTCGATCTCGGCTGGGAGCTTCTTTCCGAGCTTCCCCGTGAGGACCTCGACCGTGTTGACGACAAGACGATCGAGAAGTATTATAAGGGTAAATAATTTGTTGGCACCCCCTTTAGGGTAGCACGATGTTCAATAATATTTTCTGCTGAAATTATGACAGCCTTCCCCTTGAGGGTAGCGCTTGCGGTGGCGGGGATTTAAAATACTCTTAACCCCTCCGTTTCGCTCCGCTCAACACCTCCCCTAAAGGGGCGGCAAGAAAAAGTCTGCACAAACCTCTCGGCGCCCATGTAGGGTAGCGAAGTGTCGGCGCGGTAGTGAATGACAGTCCGGTGGACTGTCAGAGCCGCGACGTGACCGAGCCGCAGCGAGACGCTGGCGGCGTAGCCGACTGAGGGGTTTTATAAATAGTCTGATGAAAATTGAATTAACCCTCCCGACTTCGGCGTAACCCCACCAAAATCGACTAACTCTACGAAAGGAGAACAGCTAATGAGTTCAAAGGTTTTTCCGACCAAAAATAACCTCATTGCCACAAAGAAATCGTTGGAGCTTGCGAAGCTCGGCTACGACCTCATGGACAGGAAGAGAAACATTCTCATCCGCGAGATCATGGCGATGAGCGAAAAGGCATCGACCATTCAGAATGAGATCAACACCGCTTATTCCAAGGCATACTACGCTCTTGAGCAGGCGCAGATATCGCTCGGCAGCTGTTCCTCATTTGCCGAATGTATTCCCGTTGACAACGGTCTCAGCATGACGGTACGCAGTGTTATGGGCGTTGAACTGCCGCAGATCACGCTCGATGAGCGAAGCAGATATTTTTACTACGGTCTTAATGCAAGCAATTCTCTGCTTGACGAGGCATATATTAACTTTGAAGAGGTCAAGAGGCTGACGGTTCGGCTGGCTGAAATCGAAAGCAACGTCATGCGTCTTGCCGACGCGATCAAAAAAACTCAGAAGCGCACAAACGCTCTGAGCAACGTTATGATCCCGAAATTCACATCGACCGTCAAGTTCATCTCCGATGCACTTGACGAAAAAGAGCGTGAGGACTTCTCAAGGCTCAAGGTCATTAAACGACAGAAAGGAAACTGATTATGGCAAAAGCAATCAGAACTCTTGCGATCGTTTCAGCGTTCGCACTCGTAATCTCCTCTTTCAGCGCATGCTCCCTCCCCTTTGGCAACGATGAGCCAACAACGGGCACAACCACCGCGACCCAAGCGCAGAACGACCCGACCGAACCTGAGACAACGACCGAGAAAGCAGCCGAAGATGCCACGACCGAGGCTCCCGAAAAGGCGGACACGATCAGCGATATCTTCGCCGATATCAAATCTCTCCCCATCGGCACGGCAGGCTCCTCCGCAAAGGCCGCCGATCTTGCGCTCCGTCTGATCGCGTTTTCAAATTCCGAGCTTGCGGAAAGCGATACGCTGAGCGACGACATTACGGCGCTCGTCAACACGGTTGCGGACGAGGATGTTTACCCCGAGGCTCTCTATCAGATCAATTCCTATGCGAAGAAATTCTTCAAGGGCAAGGAGGCGGACGTTGTAGAGATCGCAGGCAGATCCGATTTTCCCCTCGATAAGGAATATTCACAGGAAAAATACCAGAAGGTCTATGAGCTTCTGCAGCAAAACTGAATAACAAAAGGCAGTGATGACAACGCTTCATCACCGCCTTTTTTATTAAATCAAAGATATTGTCTTACAAAAAATATGTTTGTAAGTATTGCCGACGCATATAACAAGATCAACACAGCAATCACAACGAGCCATGCTCTTTTTCTGAATAATTTACTTTTCATTTAGTTTTCCCTCCGAAATATTCAAAATAATGTCGGCGACGGACTCCAGATCCTCGCGGTGATGCGTCGCAACGATAACCAGTGCGCCTCTGTCTCTCTCCTCTCTGATCAGGTTATAGATAAGCTCAACGCCGTCAACGTCCAGCGCATTCGTTGGCTCATCAAGGAGAATAATATTCTGCTTTTCAAAAACAGCCTGTGCAATGTTCAAACGCTGTTTCATACCTAGCGAATACTTCCTGACCTTGAGATCGGAATCAAGACCTACCCTTTTGAGGGCAAGTCTTATATCGTCGTCGTTTGCCTTGTTTTTGATCTTCGCCAAAAGCTTGAGGTTGTCAAAGGCATTGTACTGAGGAAGCAACTGCATGTTTTCAATAACCAGTCCGACGCTCGGCGGAAAAGAAATATCCTTGTGCAGCTCCTTTCCGTCAATAATGACCTTTCCTCCCTTATCGGGGTGAATCAAACCCGAGATCATTCGCAGAAGCATTGTCTTTCCCGAGCCGTTCTGTCCCCAAAGACCGTATACCTTTCCGTATTCAAAGTTGTAATTTATGTTATCAAGCACGCGCCTTGAATTCAATGTTTTATTGACATTTATAAGTTCGACCATACGATTCAACTCCTAAAAAATATCTGCTTTATTAAACTTCCGTAAGCTCAATAAAGAAATCAATATCAGCCATACCAAAAGAATTGCCATGCTCTCCCAATATATGACCGAGCCAGAAAGAGCGCCGTTTAAGAATCCAAACATGTTTCTCGGGAATAGAACGGCTCTTATGATTCTGTTGTCCGCATAATTCGCCGAAGCGTAGGAGACAATTAAAAAGATATGAGTGACCATGACTGCCTTAACAGGGCTAAAAAAAATCTCCGTAAACATTTGTAAAAAAATCAATGTGCTGAGTCCGAGGAAATACGAAAGCACTGAGCGGCATATCTGTGCGCCTGCCAAAGGGAGCAGTCTGCCGCTGTGTATCAAGTAGACCAATGCCTGAACGAGGGTAAAAAGACCCGCATATAAGAAAACCTTCAGCTGTTCCTTCATTATAAGCCGACTTTTTGAGTAATTGCGGATAACGAACAATTTGCCGTATCCGTTTTTCAAGCCGTATATATTCTCGCTGAAAAAGAAGCCGACAAAAAGCATCGGAACAGTGATAAACAGTAGATACACTATCATTTCAAAGCCCATATATTCCTCCGTCAGACCAACGGCGAACGTAAAGGAATACAGGCTGTCGCTTGAACAGAAATACAGATTTTGAACTATGGCGGAAAGAAGCACCAATCCTGCCAACAGCTTATTATTTTTCATCTTTCAATATATCCTTTTTCTGAAATATGAGCCATGCGGCGATAAAGAATATAGTCGCCAGCACAAACATTCGAACGGATGTGCCGATATATACCGACTTGCTTTCGAAGCCTGTTGCCACATCTCCGAGCTTTCCAAGATCATTCAGCGGGAACCACAGCATATCGAAACGATCCCTGAACTCATCCTGAAGAATATTCCATATCAAGATAATAACGATTGCCGATCTGTTATTCGTAACAACTCTCACAAAAAAGAACAGTGCCGTCATCTTCAGAAAATATGTAAAAAGATTGATAAGGTCAAGGAGCGAGAGCTGTATAATTCCTGAGGCAAGCACCATATCCCTGCCGAAAACGATAAGCATGCACGTAACGCTTGCCGCTTCAAAGGCTATTGCGAATAACAAGCTGAAAATGATCGCGGGAATCAGATCCGCGGCAAAATAGATTCCTCTTGCTTCCGAACGCACGAGCATTACCGCCTTTAGCTTTGGAATAAGAATCCACAGCATCAATAAAAACATTGCCGTGAGCACTTTGGCGATAGTCAACGGAGTATAGAACGATGTGCTTGCCGTAAAAAAAGATGGACCCAATGCTTCCGCTCCGCCGTGATTCCTTATTATCGAAACATTTTTCATCATCCATGACATGAATATCGCCGCAAAGCTTAACAAAAAGAACAAGGGTAATTTTTTCCAATCATAATCAGCTAATCGTCTCATGTTTTTTCTCCCATACAAGCAGTCCGACTGCAATCAGTATATATGCCGCAACAACTCCTATATATGCAGGGGCGCCCTGCTTTGCCGAATATTCCGTAAAGGGCTGTATAGACATAGTTATTGAATTTCTCATTTTAAATGCAATAAACCACGGAATGAAGCTGATCGGATATGCCAATTTACGGTTATGAATAACCAGTGCTATTGCTGAGCAGGATCCGCCGACAATGCCTGCAAGAACCGAAGTTCCGATAATATACATGCCGTTGATAAAATCAGGATGGTTATATGAATACATGAACCAGCCGTTGGACTTCATATATGGAAGCATGCTGACAAATTGATTGTCGGTTGCTCCGTTCGCTATGATCTTTGCATATGACCAGTTTATTAAAAGCATGGTCAGAAAGAATAGAAAGCTGAGCATAAAGCCCTTAAAGACATTGGCTGTGTAATACCTCTTCCTGCCGAATTTTGTAATCAGGATATTTTTATTGCCCGTAATATAATCCTCTATGCAGTCGTCGCAAAAGAGGAGCATGAGGACGATCGGCATAAACCAGAGCAATAACATATGAAAAAAGAATGATCCCGTTCCGCCTGCGAGGAAGGTGATATAATCAGGGCTTATCGGCTTGCCGCCGATAAGGCAAAAATCAAGCCGCTCCGACATATGAAAATTTATTATCATTGACGCGTAAAAGAACAGTATAATGCCAAGCTTGACACGGTCATTGACTATTCTCGTAAAACTGTATTTTATCATTTCAATCCTCCTCATTCTGCGGAGAGAAATCTCTCCGCAGAATTTTAAATAATTACGCCGGAAGGTCCGGCAATATTCTGCCGATCTCCTCATCCCAATATCCGCTTATTGTAAATGTATCTTCATTATTGTTATTGTTTCTGGCTCCCAATGTAACATATTGGTTCTGAGCATTTTCTAACGCACGGTAATAATGCGGACCGGTTCCCTGTGCCACTCCGTACATGCGTGAACATTCATCCTTATTCCATGTCTTAGCAATGAAGAAATAGTTCATCGAGCCTTTTCCTTCACCCGTATAGCTCAATTCAACCTTCCAGGGATTATCCGTTCTGCCTGTGGTTCTCTGTCTTGAGTCATTCGCATAGCTTTTTTTCATTTTAGCTTTAACCTTGAAGGAATATCCAAAGGCGTCCTCTGCCGCCATGCTTACGACTGAGAAGGTGGATGCAAAGCACAAAAGTGCCATGATAACTATAAGTACCGCTTTTACATTTTTCAATTTCATACAATTTCCTCCTTAATTTTAACTATAAGATTTAAGCGCTTAAACCATCGGAATCAACCCCTGTCCTTTACTTTCTCTTTTCCTTTCGTCTATATAGTCTCTAAAAATCAAAAAGGTTACAAAAAATAATGCACAAAGATTCAGACGAATTTTTGTACATTATTAAGAGTATTAATTTGTCAGATCAACCGATCAGTATGACAACGAAGCTGTTGCATTATACGCCGTCTGCTTATCCTTGAAAACGAGCAGCTTCTTCTTTTCCGCATAATGCTCACAGATCACGCGGTATGTGTAACCCTTTGGCGGAGTAACTGTCTTCGTAAAGTTTTTTAAAGCGGAATCGCTGTACTGATCGGTATAGCAATACGCCGTATAGTCCTGCCACTTACCGTTTATCAATCTTTGCAGCTTGATATAGGTAAATCCGCATTTGGTTACCTCGCTTGACCCTCTTGTTGTTGCATTAACGACAAGACCGCTGCTTGTCTTTGAGAGCTTAAGCTTTTTATCTGCAATCAAGTTTGATGAGCTGGCAAGAACTTCAACATCGCTGTTTTTCTCACAGGAATCATACATTCCGTGTACCGTTTCAATATTTTCCTCATTCTCTATCTTTTCTTCATTTTCAATCGCAGAAACCGGCACTGCATAGCTAACTGTCAATATAATTAGTGCAAATATCACCGCTGCTGCCGCTTTTATTTTTTTCATTATTGTTTTCCTCCTACTTTATCGTTTTTGCTATCTCCAAAGCCGTCTCAAGATCCCATTCAGCTATAATACTGTAATATGTGTTTCCGTCTACATATGAGATAATTTTTTCATCATCATCTCTTGTAATAACATACACATCTATTCCGTCTATTGAGAGCTTTTCCACACTCTCAGCACCTGGGTATTCTGAATCTGGCACTCCGATTACTTCATCATATATGTTGATTGCAATACTTACTTTTTTCCTTTTTTTCTTAAGCATTATGTTTGCAGATTTAATGTATTCGGTGTCTTCATACTCAAGCCTTTCTATTTTGTAATCCTCCGAAAGCAGTGCCTCGGGCAAAACCACAGGTGATATGCCATCGTGGGCAAGCGTCTTTATCAGCTCTGAATCGGATACTTTATATTCCTTCTTTTTACTCTTCTCACTATCTTCAAAATTGATCATTATATAATCCTTGTAAAACTCTACAATTCCCTCCTTAACATTCGTCTTGTGCTTTCCCGATGAATACGAAACTCCGCCTGCCACCAAAACCGCAACCGCGGCGGCAACCGCAATTATCCTTCTCAGCACATGCTTTTTCTTTTTAGCCTTCTTTTCACCCTCCCTCTCAGCACCGTTGTCCATTTCCTTAACGGCATTCAGACAGCTCTCGATCAGCTCTGCGTCCATTTCCTCCGCAGGCTTGGCGAGCTCTGCGTTTATCAACGCATCGAGTTCTTCCCTTGACAGAAGATTTTCGCTGTCATTTATAATTTTCAAAAATTCTTCGTTTGTCATAAAAGCTTCTCCTTTGCCTATATAGTCGGAAAAAAGTAAAAAGGTTACAAAAAATATTGCACAAATTATTTGTCTTTTCTTTGTTCAATATGCCTATTTAATTCTCTTCTTGCATTGCTTTTTATCTTATCTCTTGCTCGGAAAAGTATCTGTTTGACATTTACCTCGCTCAAGCTCCGCTCCGCGGCAATCGTTTTGATTTTTCTTTCCTTTTGATAATAGTCCTCAATTATTGCTCTTTCCCTCTCGTCAAGAAGTTCCAGCACTCTGACCTTGATCTGCTCTATCTCGTCGTCCGAGACCTCGTCAAAGCTGTAGCTGTCATGCTTACCCATTGAATCGCTGAACGCCGACAAGGACAGAACCGTTGTCTTTCTCTTCCTGTCCGATTCATAAAAATCAATTATTTTGTTGTTCGCAACAGCCGTCAGCCATGCCTTCGGATATAAAATTTCAGTTTTATTTTCCAATGCCTGAACCAATACCGTATAGACCTCGCTTATACATTCCTCAGCCCTGTGCGAATCGCTGAGCTTATACTCGCAAAGCTTTCTTATGTACTGACGGTTTTCGTCCCATATTTTTTCACACTGCGTTTTCATTTATTAGTCTCCTCGTTGTTAAAGCAACACCGCTCCGACTACGGCACATGCCTTACTCACTTTATTCCTTCATGCCGTGCATCCCCTAACTGCGCGGCACTGCCTTATATTCAGAAATTTGAAATTTCATCAATTTTTGTTTTTGGATTTTTCTCTCTGATTTCGTCGAGGAATTTGCCGATTTTTGCGTGAACGGAATCGACCTCACGCTCAAATTCCGCCGCCGACATTCTCAGCACACCGAAACGAACCGCCGAAAGCTGAATGAGATTATCCGACGTAACGACCCGCACACGGTCGTTCTTGCCGATCTCCGAAATGAGCTTTTCGATATAAACGTCGCCCAGCTCTCTCTCCTTGGTGTAGACAACATGGATATTGTGAAAATCGAACCGCTCGCCCGTGTTCCCCGGCACCTTGTATGCGTCAAAAACGAGCACGACGTTGTTCTTCGTGTAGGCGCTATAATTGCACATTATCTCCATCAGCCGTTCCCTCGCCGCTCCGAGGTCGGTATCGGCAAGTCTTTTCAGCTCGTCCCACGCAAAAATAACGTTGTAGCCGTCCACGAGGACATAGCTTTTGCGTTCGGTCAGCTCAAAATCCGTCTGATTTTCGTCGTTTTTCTTCGCTGTCGGTCTGTAGAGCTCATATTTCGGCTTGCCGAATTCGCGCTCCATTATCGCCTCAAGCTCCTTATCGTCAATGTGCAGATTTCTGCGGTTGACGGGCGGAGTGTAGGGCTTTTTCTTTTCGAGACAGCTTTCAAGGTGCATGTATTCCCCGACCCTGTTCCACTTCACGCCGAAGCCGCCTCCGTGAGCACAAAAGACGGAATCGGGTGTGTTTTCAAGGTCTGCCTCGGGGTCGTATGCAAGCTCGGCTATCACCTTTTCCGCGTTGTGGCAATCGTCATAGCCTGCGCTCTCGCAGTAGAGACGGCCTCTGCCGCCCGTATAAGCCGCAACCTCGGAGGCATAGCCGTTCAGCTCGGTAACGGGCGCTCTGCCCCTCAGAACGGAAATTCCGCCGCTCTCCTCGGGCGAATCAAAGCTTCCCGACTTCATTCTGATATCGTTTATCGCCCTGCCTATCTGCTCGCTCGGCACCTCAAGCCTGAACGCAAAGTACGGCTCAAGCAGCTTAGATTTTGCCTGCATAAGACCCTGTCGCACCGCTCTGTAGGTCGCCTGGCGAAAATCGCCGCCCTCCGTATGCTTGATGTGCGCCCTGCCTGCCGCAAGTGTGATTTTCATATCCGTTATCGGCGAGCCCGTCAGCACTCCGAGGTGCTGCTTTTCGCCCAGGTGCATGAGTATCAGCCTCTGCCAGTTGCGGTCGAGCGTGTCCTCACTGCAATCGGTTCTGAAAATAAGTCCGCTTCCCCTCGGCCTGGGCTCCATAATAAGGTGTACCTCGGCATAATGGCGCAGAGGCTCATAGTGACCGACGCCCTCAACGGTATTCTCTATCGTTTCCTTATACATGACCCTGCCCGAGTCGATGTCTATTTTTACGCCGAAACGCTCGGCAACAATGCTTTTGAGTATCTCAGCCTGCACCTCACCCATCAGTCCGACGTGAATCTCTTTGAGGTGGCTGTTCCATGTCACATGGAGCTGAGGATCCTCCTCCTCAAGCTCGCGGAGCTTCGGCAGAAGCGTGTCTGTGTCGCACCCGTCCGGGAGCACGACACGGTAATTCATGACAGGCTCAAGCGTTGGCTTCTCCCCTGCCGCTTCAAAGCCGAGCCCCTGTCCGTTATGCGTTTTGTCAAGACCGGTCAAGGCACATATCTCACCCGACTTCGCCTCGTCCACCGTTGTAAATTTTGCACCCGAATAAAGTCTTATTCCGCTGATTTTTTCGTCGCCAATCATCTCTCTGACCTTGACGGAGCCGCCCGTGAGCTTGATGTGGGTCAGGCGCACACCCTGCGGATCATGGCTTATCTTGAACACCTTTGCGCCGAAGGCTTCGGGATATTCGGGCTGAATCGTGTATTTTTCAAGCGCGTTTATGAATTCGTCAATGCCGTCAAGCTTCAAGCCCGAGCCGAAGAAGCACGGGAAAACCTGCCTTAATTTAATTGCTTCGGCGATTTCCTTTTCGTCTATCGCTTCGCCGTTAAGATATTTTTCCATCATGCTCTCGCTGCAAAGCGCCAAGCCCTCCGACACGGCGTCCTCATCGCCGAAATCGACAAATTCGCCGTCAAGCTCGGAATTGAGGTTTTCGATTATCTCCTCACGGCTCTTTCGCGCAAAGTCCATTTTGGTAACAAAAACAAATGTCGGAACGTTATAGAGCTTCAGGAGCTTCCACAATGTCAGCGTGTGCGACTGAACGCCGTCAAGTCCGCTGATGACGAGGATAGCATAATCGAGCACTGCGAGGGTTCGCTCCGTCTCGGAAGAAAAGTCAACGTGGCCCGGTGTATCGAGCAGTGTGACCTCGATTTCATCAGTTGAAAAAACTGCCTGACTTGCAAAAATCGTAATGCCCCTTTCGCGCTCAAGGGCATGAGTATCCAAAGCCGTGTCACCGTGATCGACACGACCTATTTTACGCAATTTTCCCGTGCGGTAAAGCATCGCTTCAGCGAGCGTCGTTTTACCTGCGTCAACATGAGCCAAAATTCCTGCAACGATCTTTTTCATAGCTACCTCGATTGAAATTATTCTGAAAATATTTTACCAAAAATCCCCTAAAAAGTAAATAAGGATTGCCGTTATGACAACCCTTATTTTGCTAATCATTTAATTCCGCTATATCGACCGTATTTCCATGCTCACGCATGAGCCTTATGAGGTCTTCGGCTTTCAGCCAAACTGTCGCCGTGTTGTCGTTCGGGTGAACGCCGATTATCTGCGGCTCGTCAAGAAAATCCTTGTCGATAAATGCGTGAACCCTCAGCTCCGTGTCGTTCAGCACGCCGAGCGGAGTAACGGAACCTGGTGTCAAGCCCATTATTGCGAGCAAATCATCGGGTGAAGCAAAAGTCAGCGGCTTCGTGCCGTTTTGCTTTCTGAACTCCTTCAAATTAACTCTCTTGTCGCCCTTTACGGTAATCAGATAATAGTTCCTCTTTTTATCGTCGCGGACGAAAAGATTTTTCGCATCACATTCGGGATAAGGCAGATTAACTTCATCAAGCTCCGCCATGTTGAACACCGCCTTGTGTTCCGTAACCTCGTATTCGACGCCCTTTTGAGTTAAATAATCATATGTTTCCTGCTTGTTCATATTCGTGCCTCCTACCTAAAATCAACTCCATTTTCACATGAGGAATCCCATCCTCAAGAAATTCGTCTGAGCAAACAACGAAGCCCTCACGCTCATAGAAGCCTATCGCATAGGTTTGCGCTTCAATGTAAATCTTCTCGGGTCTCAGCTTTTCCGTGACAATTTCAATTGCATTCTTCAAAAGCTCACCGCCAAGTCCCTTTCCGTGCTCCATTGTGAGCACTCTGCCGAGCTGAACCGTTTCGCCGTCCTTGCGAAAAGCACGGAGATACGCCGTTATTTTCTCGCCCGACTTATAAAAAATATGCAGACTTTCATAATCAATATCGTCTATATCCTGATAAGCGCACTTCTGCTCAACAACAAAAATCTGCACTCTCGCTTTTAAAATTTCATACACTTCCGTCGGGGAAAGCTCGTTAAAAAATTTTGCTTCGGGTCTCATTATTCTCTGCCTTTACGTGTTCTTTTCAGATTAGATTTTACTCTTAAAGCCGCTTGCCGTCAATATAAAAAGCCCGCATAATGCAGGCTTTTTAAAAATTATTTCTTGTTATTTTTATCATTACAGCAAGAGCATTGACTGCAGCTTCCGCCGCAGCAGCCGCCGTTTTTCTTGCGCTTGACGATTGAACAAACCGCGCCGACAATTACAAGCACAAGAACCGCAATTATCACAATATCCCAAATATTCATTATATTCCGACCGCCGATCCGATAAGATAAATCAAGAATGAAACCACCCACGCAACAACGCACTGCCAAAGGACAACACCTGCCGCCCATTTGAAGCCAAGCTCACGCTTGATTGAAGCTATCGCCGCAACGCAGGGGGTGTAAATAAGGCTGAACACGAGCATTGAAGCCGCCGCAAGCGGAGTGAGCACCGTTGCTACACCGCTTCCGAAAAGAACCTGCATTGTCGAAACAACGCTTTCCTTTGCCATGAAACCGCTGATGAGAGCCGTGCAAATTCTCCAATCGCCGAGTCCGAGCGGCTTGAATATCGGAGTAAGCAAGCCCGATATCGCCGCAAGAATGCTGTCCGCAGAATCCGTGACCATATTAAAATGAAGATCAAAGCTTTGCAGGAACCAGACTACCACCGTTGCAATAAGTATGATTGAAAACGCCTTCTGCAAAAAGTCCTTCGCCTTTTCCCAAAGCAGTTGTGAAACGTTCTTTATTCCCGGCAGTCGATAATTTGGAAGCTCCATAACGAACGGAACGGGCTCGCCCTTGAACATCGTTCCTTTATACAGAAATGCCGCCAAAATTCCGAGCAGAATTCCGAGGACGTAAAGTCCCGACATGATAAATCCGCCCTTACCCGGGAAAAATTCACTGACGAAGAACGAATAAATCGGAAGCTTTGCCGAACAGCTCATAAAAGGAGTGAGCAAAATCGTCATTTTTCTGTCGCGCTCGCTCGTCAGCGTTCTTGTTGCCATAACCGCAGGCACGGTACAGCCGAAGCCGATAAGCATGGGGACAATGCTCTTGCCCGAAAGTCCGATTTTTCGGAGCAGCTTATCCATGACGAATGCCACTCGCGCAATGTAGCCGCTGTCCTCCATCATTGAGAGGAAGAAAAACAGGGTAACGATTATCGGCAAGAAGCTCAGCACACTGCCGACGCCCGTGAAAATTCCGTCAATTATGAGACTGTGCACCGCCGAATTGACATTTGCCGCAGTCAGCGCCGCGTCCGTGATTGCCGAGAGCTTGTCGATTCCCATTGCCAAAAGATCCTGAAGCCATGCGCCGATGACGTTGAAGGTCAGGTAAAAGACAAGAACCATTATAGCGATGAAGCACGGAATTGCAGTGTATTTGCCTGTAAGTATTTTGTCTATTTTTTCACTTCTTATGCGCTCCTTGCTCTCCCTCGGCTTAACGACTGTTTTTTCGCAGAGCTTTTCAATAAAATCAAAACGCATATCGGCTATTGCCGCACTTCGGTCAAGTCCGCATTCGACCTCCATCTGCTGAACAATGTGTTCAAGCAGTTCATGCTCGTTCTTGTCAAGCTTGAGCTGATTCAGAATGAGCGGATCGCCCTCGATCGCCTTTGTTGCGGCAAAGCGAACGGGAATCTCGGCATTTGCGGCATGATCCTCAATAAGATGCACAACGGCATGAATACATCTGTGAACCGCGCCGTTGTGATCGTTCTTGTCGCAGAAATCCTGCTTGAGCGGCCGTTCCTGATACTTTGCAATATGTATCGCATGCTTTATCAGCTCGTCAACACCCTCGTTCTTCGCCGCCGAGATCGGAATAACGGGTACGCCGAGCATCGCTTCCATTCCGTTCACGTCGATAGAGCCTTGATTGCCTACGACCTCATCCATCATGTTCAGGGCAACCACCATCGGCACATTCATCTCAAGCAGCTGCATCGTCAGATAAAGATTTCTTTCGATATTTGTCGCGTCAACGATATTGATTATCGCCTTGGGCTTGTCATTGAGCACAAAATTTCTCGAAACGATCTCCTCGCTGCTGAACGGCGACATCGAATATATACCGGGCAGATCCGTAACCTCGGTGTTCTGGTAGCCTCGGATCATTCCGTCCTTGCGGTCAACCGTTACACCGGGGAAATTGCCGACATGCTGTTTTGCTCCCGTGATTTGATTAAAAAGCGTTGTTTTGCCGCAGTTCTGATTACCGACAAGGGCATAAGTAAGTTTTGTTCCGTCGGGCAGAGGATTTTCCTCCGCCTTTGAGTGATATTTACCGTCCTCACCCAAGCCGGGATGCTCCGAAGCCTTGATTCTGTCCGCGTCCTTGTATTTGTCCTTAATTTTTTGTATGGGCTTTATTTCGATCTGCTCGGCCTCGGCAAGTCTCAATGTCAGCTCATAGCCGTGAATCTGCAATTCCATGGGATCTCCCATCGGCGCAAGCTTTATAACGGTGACCTCGGCACCCGGGATCATGCCCATGTCCAGAAAATGCTGACGCAGAGCGCCCTTACCGCCAACCCTCAGTATTGCGGCGCTCTTGCCTACAGCCAGTTCATTCAATCTCATAATATTCATTTCCTTTGCTGAATAATATACTGTTTATTCGCTTTTAATGATACTCCAAAAAATGCCCTCTGTCAATAAATAAGCCCGCAGTTTACACTGCAGGCTTTTCAAAAAAAATTGCTTTTTATTTCTTGCTTTTTGCTTTTTTCTTTACACTTCTCGGATTATAAAGAATTGCTCCGAGAAACATGATAACTCCGGCAACAATAATGAAGCCGATATTCTTTATACCGTGCTTTGCAATAGCGGCATAGATAAACAGGCATGCACCTGCAAAAGACAGAATCGGCATAATAAAGCGACGGAAAACGTTGAATTCCTTTCCCTTTACCATGAGCATAACATAAAGCGGAAGATAGAATGCGTAAACACAGATAAGCGGAAGCTCTGTAGAGTCAAAGAGGAATATAGAGCCTTTTCCCGTGTAGCTTGCAAAAGGAGTAAGGTTAGCCATGTAGAAATAGAAGAGCCAAAGCGCATTAAAGATAAGCGCAACGATCGAAGCGTTTGAGGGCATCTCCGTGGCATGGTCAAGCTTGCCGAGGAAATCGGGTCTCGGTCCGTGATTTCTTGCCGCAAGAGAATAGAATCCGCGGTCACACGCAAGAGTAAGTCCGTTAAGAGTTCCGAGACATGAAACTGCAATGAATACAGTCAAAATTGTTCCGGCAACGTTTCCGAAAATTGTCTTGAACGCAAGGCTTGCACCGTTCGGGAGAAGCTCGGCAGTCTTGATGCTGCCCGAAATTCCGATATAGTAAAGCATATAAACAACGACAACGATAATTGTTCCGAGAACAAGAGCACGGGGAAGATTCTTCTTTGCGTCCTTAAGCTCGGAGTTGATAGCCGTAGCGATAACCCAGCCTTCATAAGCAAAAACAGATGTGCAAACACCGGCAAGAATAAGATGCGTTGAAACGCCTTGCCTTGCAACCTGTGTGCTTGAAACAATATTTCCCTCGGCGTCCTTAACAAGTTCAACAACAGAATTCATGTTATCTATAAGAACTCCGTTTTTGATTCCGTAAATTGTTCCGACAACAGCCATAAGAATAAGCGGAATAAGCTTGATTACGGTTGTTGAAACCTGGAAATGGCCTGCAAGCTTCGGAGAAAGCGTATTAAGCGCAAAGCTGAGAATAAGATAAACAAATGCGAGAACCATTGTTTCCGCAGAGTTCAACTCAAATCCGAAAAGAACCATTGTATATCTCGCCGAAAGCCATGCAAGCGCAGATGTCATTGCCGGGTAGTAAATCGTAGCCATGAACCATCCGACATAGTAAGCATACTTGCTGCCGACAAGGGCCTCGGAATAGTCAACAACACCGTTGATTTTCTCGAATTTTGTTCCCATAACGGCGAAAGTATATGCGCTGATTACCATAACGCAGCCGCCGATAAGCCATGAGATAAGAGCAACGGGAAGGTCGCCCTTTGTGATGTTGAGCATCGCCTCTGCCTTGAAGAAAACACCGGAACCGACAACGATTCCGACAACCATGCAGATAGCGGTGATCAAACCGTATTTCTTTTTTAATTCTGCCATGTGGATTAAATCCCCTCTCTTTTTTAAAAAATCCAAAAATTGTAGAAAAATTATACAATAAAACTTGAAAAAAGTAAACCTACATATTATAATATATCTATTACAAAATGTTATTACGTTAGGAATGATAACTATATGGACTCAGAAAAATTTCATGCTCTTTTAAAAGCAATAGAATGCGGCAGTCTCACCGGAGCCGCCGAAGAGCTCGGTTATACCCAGGCAGGACTCACGCATATGATGAACCGACTGGAAAAGGAAATCGGCGTTTCGCTTCTCCAGCGAACAAAACTCGGAGTAAAGCTTTCCCCCGACGGCAAGGATCTTTTGCCGTATATCAAGAACTTCACCGATGCCGCCTCGGCTCTCGACACGGCAATCGGGAACATCAAGGCGGACGACAACAAGGTAATAAGAATCGCCGCATATTCGAGCATTGCGAACCATTGGCTCCCTGTTATTATAAGCAACTTTCGTAAAGAAAATCCAAATGCAAAATTTGAGCTTCACGTCGGCTTGCCGGAGGAAATCTCACGTCTTGTTGCAAACAGTGAGGTTGACCTCGGCTTTATGAGTCTTATCAAAAACAATAAGTTCGATTGGATTCACCTGCTTGACGACCGTATTTTTGCAGTTCTTCCGCCGAACGACACCAACTCTGACGATTACATCACAATGGACTTTTTTCAGGATAAGTCGTTCTTTATTCCGACCTACGGCGCTGACGGCGACATTCTGAGAATCATTCAGGACAGCGGAATCGAGCCGAACATCAACTCGACGACGGTTGACGACGCAACGGTTGTTTCAATCGTCAGCCACGGCCTCGGCTACAGCATACTGCCGAAGCTCATTCTTGACGGAATGAAAGGAAATGTCATCACAAAGCCTCTCTATCCCGATGAGCACCGTGACCTCGGAATTATCGTGAAGTCAAAGAATACAATGCCTCTCATCGTTCAAAAATTTGTCGCATGCAGTAAAAGGGTCATCAGAGAGCTTGAAGAATAAAATAAGACTGCGGCAGGACGGGTAATTTCGTTCTGCCGCAGTCTTTTTAAAATAAAAAGCAGATAACCGAAGTTACCTGCCTTGTTCGCTGTTTAAATTAAATCAATACTTGAACATGAAGAAAATCGTAATGCCAAGTGTAAGAATAAAGAAAGCGATTGCGGAAATTCTTGTAAGCTTAACGAGCTTCTGTTCCATAGTTCTGCCCTTACTCTTGCCGAAGAATGTGTCGGCACCGCCCGAAATAGCTCCCGAAAGACCTGCTGAACGGCTCTCCTGAAGAAGAACGACGATTATAAGGAAAACTGCAAGAATTATAAGAACTGCTCCGAATACATACTGCAAAGCACTCATAACCAAACCTCCATAAGTATTTTTACCGATTTATTTTAGCACACACTTTCACAAAATGCAATAGCAATTACCATAATTTTTTCAGAAAGCAACACATTTCAATGAATTATTGCGAAAAATCGGGTCATTATAATATCAGGCGGCAGAAAACAAGCCGCCGTCAGCGGAAATTATAAATAATCAGCGTTTGCAATTTTCCGCTGTTCGCCGTTCACTTTTCACAGTGAGCGGCGATTTTTTATTCTATCATAAATTTTATATAAGCGAAAGCTGTTCGCCCGCGTCCTCCGCACTCAGGGTCGCGCCCGAAGCGGGAAGATTTTTCGTCTTGTATCTGTAGGGCTTTGCGAATTCGCCCTTGCGGTAATCCCTGACGAGCTTGATAACATGGCCCTTTTTCAGCGTCATGACCGCAACGCCCTGCGTGTCCTTGGTCGTCTTGGGCGCGATCGCTCCCGTGTTGAACAGCAGGAGCTTACCCGCCGTTGATTCAAGCACAAGGTCGCAGTCCTCTTCAATCTTTCTTATCGCCGCTATAGGTGACTTGTTGCTGTATGCCTTGATGAGCTTCTTTCTGTTCGTCTTGGTCTGATACGAAGCAAGGTCAACCTTTGCGACCTTTCCGTTCTCAAAGAAGAACATTACATAACCCTTGTAGTCGAGCGTCGGAAGCATGTAAATTGCATTTTCGCCGCTGTCCATCTGGAGCTTGTTGGCAACGAAATCGCCGAGCTGACTCGCCTTGCCGAGGTCAAAATCAGCCGCCTTTGCTTTATAAACCTGACACTGATCGGTGAAGAACAGCAAATCGGTATTGTTCGTCGCTTCGATTTCAAGCAGCATTTCGTCGCCCTCTTTGAGCTTCTGCTCGCCGCTCATTCTGAGCGCCTGCGGCGTTATCTTTTTGAAATAACCCTCCTTTGAGAAGAAAAGATTTACGGGGAAATCGGGAATTTCCTCCTCTGTCTCCTCCTCGGCTACCTCGGAAGCGAATATGATCTGAGTTTTTCTGTCCTGACCGTATTTATTCACAACATCGGTCAGCTCGTTGACAAGAATTTTCTTTATCTTCGACTTGTGAGCGAGGATATCCTCCATCTTCTCAATGTCGGCTCTGAGCTGTTCGATATCCTGCGTTCTCTTGAGAATATACTCGCGGTTGAGGTGACGGAGCTTGATCTCGGCAACATAATTCGCCTGAATTTCGTCAATGCCGAAGCCGATCATCAAGTTCGGAACGACCTCGCTCTCCTCCTCGGTCGAGCGGATTATCTTGATAGCCTTGTCGATATCAAGAAGAATTTTCTGCAAGCCTTCGAGCAAATGAAGCTTATCCTTTGCCTTGCTCAGGTCAAAATAAACTCTGCGCTTGACGCACTCGGTTCTGAAGGCTATCCACTCGTTGAGTATCTCGCCGACGCCCATGACCCTCGGTGCACCTGCAATCAGCACATTGAAGTTGCATGAAAAAGTGTCCTCGAGCGGAGTGACCTTGTAAAGCTTCTGCATGAGCTTGTCGGGGTCTGCGCCCTTTTTGAGGTCGATCGTAATTTTAAGTCCCGACTTGTCCGTTTCATCACGGATATCGCTGATTTCACGCAGTGAGCCCGACTTGAATTTTTCGATAACCTTGTCGATTATCGCCTCGGCAGTCGTTGTCGGCGGAATTTCGGTGATATCAATGCACTTTCCGTCCTTATCATAATTATATTTCGCCCTTACCTTGAAGCCGCCTCGTCCTGTTTTGTAAATCGCGTCAATAACGTCTCTGTCATAGAGAAGAAGTCCGCCGCCGGCAAAATCGGGAGCCTTGAGCGTTTCTGAAATATCGGCTTCGGGGTCCTTAATGAGCGCGATCGTCGTTTCGCAAAGCTCACGGAGATTGAACGGGCAAATTGAGCTTGCCATACCGACGGCAATACCCGTTGTCGGGTTGGCAAGAATACTCGGGAAGCGCACGGGCAAAAGGCTCGGCTCTTTCATTGTGTTGTCGTAGTTATCGACAAAATCCACCGTATCCTTATCAATTTCGGCAAAAAGCTCGGTACAAATCGGTGCGAGCTTCGCCTCGGTATATCTCGGAGCCGCCCACTGCATATCCCTTGAATATGCCTTACCGAAGTTACCCTTTGAGTCAACAAACGGGTGCAAAAGCGCTTCGTAGCCCCTCGAAAGACGAACCATCGTATCATAAATCGCCGCATCACCGTGGGGGTTGAGCTTCATCGTCTGACCGACTATGTTCGCCGACTTTGTCCTTGCGCCGTTGATGAGTCCCATTTTATACATTGTATAAAGGAGCTTCCTGTGTGAGGGCTTGAAACCGTCAATTTCGGGAATCGCACGGGAGAGGATAACGCTCATCGCATAGGGCATGTAGTTTGTTTCGAGCGTATCGGTGATATTCTGACGTAAAACCTCGCCTGCGCCGAGAATATGGGTGTTCTGATCCATTTTTTCAACGGGCTTTTCCGTTTTCTTTTTCTTAGCCATTCATACCACCCCTCTCAGCTTAAATCGAGCATGTCGATATAAAGATGTCCGTTGTCGGCGATGTGCTCCTTACGTCCTGCAAGGTTGTCGCCGAGCAGCATATCGAATATCTGCGCCGTTCTCTCTGCATCCTCGGGAAGAATTTCGACAAGGCGGCGTGTCTCGGGATTCATTGTCGTCATCCACATCATGTCCGCCTCGTTTTCACCGAGTCCCTTTGAACGCTGAATCGTATATTTCTGATTGCCTATCTCCTCGAGAGCCTGTGTTTTCTCCTTTTCGGTATAGGCGAACCAGACCTGATCCTTCGTGTTGATTTCGTAAAGCGGAGTTTCCGCAATAAAGACCTTGCCCTCCTCGATGAGGGTCGGCATAAGTCTGTATATCATCGTCAGAATAAGCGTTCTTATCTGGAAGCCGTCAACGTCGGCATCGGTACAGATAATGACCTTATTGTATCTGAGCATGTCGAGATTGAACTGTGCAAGACCCTTCATTGCCTTGCTCTTGACCTCAACGCCGCAGCCGAGCACCTTAATGAGGTCTGTTATGATCTCGCTCTTGAAGATTCTGTCGTACTCAACCTTGAGGCAGTTAAGAATCTTACCTCTGACGGGCATAAGCGCCTGGAACTCCGAGTTTCTCGCCTGCTTACAGGCGCCGAGAGCAGAATCACCCTCCACGATGAAAAGCTCGCGTTCGCTTGCGTCCTTGGTTCGGCAATCGACAAATTTCTGAACTCTGTTGGCAAGGTCGTTCGAGGTTGAAAGCGTCTTTTTAAGGCTCTGACGCGTTGTTTCCGCCTTAACTCGGCTCCTCATGTTGACGAGCACCTGATTGGCGATCTTCTCCGCCTCTGCCCTGTTCTCAATGAAGTAAATTTCAAGCTGATGCTTGAAGAACTCCGTCATCGCTTCCTGAATGAATTTATTTGTAATAGCCTTTTTCGTCTGATTTTCGTATGATGTCTGGGTTGAGAATGAGGAAATAACAAGGATCATGCAGTCCTCGATGTCCTCAAACTTAATTTTCGGGTCGCTCTTTACATATTTTCCGTTCGCCTTGAGATAAGCGTCGATCTGATATGTGAATGCGTTCCTGACCGCCTTTTCGGGTGCACCGCCGTGCTCCAGCCAGCTCGAATTGTGGTAATACTCCTTAAGCTGACTTTTATTCGAGAAGCAAAGCGCCGAATTGATGAGCACCTTGTAGTCATTGAGATCGTCACGGTCACGTCCGACGCGCTCGGCTTTCCATGTCTGCACACCCGTCATTGCGTTTTCGCCCGCAATCTCCTTGACATAATCCGTTATGCCGTCCGTGTAGCAATATTCAAACGTTTCAAACTGGGTCTTGTTAAGCTGATTCTTGAGAATAAACTTAACACCTGCGTTGACTATCGCCTGACGCTTAATGGTGCTCTGATAATATTCAAGCGGAATGTCGATATCGGTGAAAACCTTGAGATCGGGGCGCCATTTTATGCGCGAGCCCGTGTCCCTCTTGGTGTATTTTTCCTTTTCCATCTCGCCGACTGCCTTGCCCTTTTTGAAATTGAGCTTATAGCACCAGCCGTCACGGTGGATCTCGGCTTCCATGTACTCCGAAGCAAACTGAGTGGCGCAAAGTCCGAGGCCGTTAAGACCGAGGGAGTATTCATAGCTGCCGCCGTTGTTCGTGTTGTACTTGCCGCCTGCGTAAAGGGTGCAGAAAACAAGGAACCAGTTGTAGTTCTTTTCTTTCTCGTTGTAATCAACGGGAATTCCCCGTCCGAAGTCCTGAATTTCAACCGACTTATCGAGGAAACGTGTGATAACGATTTTATCGCCGAAGCCCTCACGAGCCTCGTCGATCGAGTTTGACAAAATTTCAAAAACGGAATGCTGACAACCTTCCAATCCGTCGGAGCCGAAAATAACGGCAGGACGTTTACGAACCTGGTCGGGTCCCTTGAGCGCCACAATGTCATTATTTCCGTAGCTTGTCTTTTTTGCCATAAAAATGACCATTCCTTTCTCTAAAGCAATACTTTCCAAAATACAAAGTATATTTTACACTATATCTTGTGGTTTAGTCAAGCCTTTTTGCGTATGAAGAAACGATTTCCCTGCCGTCGATACATTTTTGGCTGAGTTTTTGACCGAGCAAATAAAAACTGCGGCAAACCTTTCCGTTCACCGCAGTCATTTTATTTCAGTATAATTTTTTCAACATATTTCGACGTCATTGCATTGAGCAGGCAGTTATAGGTCATCTTGAAATCCACGACCGAGCCGACCCTGTAATCGCCGCCGCAGTCGGTAACGTCAAGCACGACATGGTCGCTGCTGCCGCCGACGATTTTCATTCGCTTGTCCGCGCAGACAAGCCCCGGCAGGTAGATATCCTGCTTGCCGACCGCAACTATCGCACGCTTCATCAGCCTGTCGCAATCCTGCGGAAGCGTTTCGGGAACACTCGGCTTTTCTTTCAGCTCGATAATCTCGGCCTTGAGAATGAAATTGTCCTCCCTCGCTCCGTCAAAGGGAACGTCGTAAACAGGAATGTTGCCGAGGAAAACCGATTCGCCCATTCGCATATTGTTGATGACCCTCGGAAGCTTGCCGTCAAAGAGCATTTTGATTGAGCTTGACGCGCCGCCCGAAACTATCGGAAGCTTAACGCCGTATTCCTCCTGCACTGCACTGACCGCGTTCTCGAAAAGAGCCATGTTTTTCTCGCTCGGGAGCACCTCATTTACACAGCTGAGGTTTGTGCCTATACCGTAAAACTCAAGGTTCGGCATTTTGAGAACCTCGCCCGCAAGAGCCTTCAGCTCGTCCTCATAGCAGCCGTCGCGCAGATCGCCGCATTCGTACATAAGAATGACCTTGTGGCGTTTGTTCTGCTTGCTTGCTTCGTCATTCAGCGCACGGAGCACCTCAAGCTCGCTGTTAAGGCTGACGTCCGTGAATTTCACAACGTCCCTCACCTGAGAAAGCATAGGCGAGCGAATCAGCCATTTTTCAGCCTTGATATCGACAAATTCCATAAAGTTTTCAACTCTGGAATCGCATATCGCCTTGATTTCACCCTCCTCAACGAGGTAGCGAACAAGCGGCTCGTAGCCGACAAGCATCTTGGTAACGACTGAGAGCGACATTCCGTTCTCCGAGCACCTCTGCTTCATTATTTTAAGATTGTGAAGTATTCCGTCGGGTCTTATCTCGATACATGGAAACATATTTTTACTCCGTTTTCTGATCTATAAAACGTCTTACCGTTTTGAACGAATTGCGTTCAATTTCAAAGAAGCTTTCGTCAAGCGGCTTGCACGGCTCGCAGCCCTTTGCTTTAAGAGCTTCATTGATTATTTTCTCCGTGTACCACGGATTTTTTACGAATACGGGACCGAGCGCATTGGTGAAAATAACGTTCTTATATTTTGCACCCTCGGTCTGATCCTTGTCGTTGTTGCCCTTGCCGTAAATGAGCTTTCCGAGCGCGATTGACGGGTCATTGAGGAAGAAGTCAACGAGGTGGATCTGAACCGCCATGATTTCAAGGCTCTTGTCCTCGCAGAGTGAGAATTGAAGATCGTCGCCGTAAATTTCCTTGCGCTCAACAGCCGTTGCGTCAAGAAGTCCGAGACCCTCGACAACCGAGCCGTCGCATCTTTTAGTTGACTTGATGAGAACCATGCCCGTCGTTCCGATCGCAATTATCGGCTTTCCGCTCTCGGCGAATTTATAAACTGCGTCGCCGTATTTCTTGATATTCTTCACAATAGATTCGGCAGTTTTGATTTCGCCAGCGTTCATGAAAATGATGTCCGAACCGTCAAAATCAATCTCCTGAGCGAAGGTGTCGATGCGCTTGATTTCAACGTCAAGACCCATCGCCTTGCCGACGCGTTCAAATGCCATGAGATTTCCGCGGTCGCCATGGAGGTTAAGCAGGTCGGGATAAAGCCATGTGATATTCAACTTGTTCATTATTCGTTACCTCCGTACTGCTTTGTTGATTTTTCAAGCTCATGATATTTCTTGAGCCATGTGATAAGGTAAACGTTGTCAACGTCAAATTTGTCAAGCTCACTGAGAATCGCCTCGTCGCTGTCGTTCGGGAGAATCGAGATGTCGTCTCTGTCGATGCCTGCATAGATCATTCTGTTAGCGGTATCATATGCAACAGCCTCGGAGAAGCAGATGTAATGCTTGATGTTGTTCTTCTTGAGCGACTCAAAGTCAACGTCAAAAGCGTAGAATGTGTTGGTGTAGTAGGGATCGAAGTCCTTGAGCTCCTCAAGACCCATGAGAAGAAGCTTCGGCGACTCGTCCTTTGCGATATAGTCGAGCGCAGTCTGGAGAGTTTCGGGATTTTCCTGCTTGATTCTGATATATTTGAGCGTCTTGGTCTTGTACTTGAGCGTTTCCATACGGCCGCTGATGTTCTTGAAGTTTGAAAAGCTCCTCTGAAGCTCCTCGTTAGTCATGCCGAGCTTTGTGCATACGGCAATGCAAAGCGCATAGTTGAAGATATAGAACGGCTCCTTATTCGTTACGGTGAAGCGATAGCCGTTGCAGTCGAAGCTGCACTCGGAGAAGTCAACGTTCTGAGCGTAGAAATCGACCTTTTCCTCCGATGAGAAATTACAGCCTGCACAGTGGAATTTGCCGACGTTATCAACGTTGTAATAATCAAAAATTATCTTGTCGTTGCACTTCGGGCAGGGCATTGTAACGTCATAGAACTTGTCCTTAACAAATGAATACTGAGTTTTGTCAACACCGTAGTAGTAAACCTTGTCGGAGAAATCCTCGAAGGACTTCGATCTCGGCTCGCCGTCGTTGAGGAAAAAGGTCATATCGTCGTTAAACACCTTGCGGAATTTCTGAACGATGTAATCGGGCTCGCCGTTACGCTGAACCTGATCCTTCTGAAGGTTCGTTATGCAGACCTTTTTTGCCGGGATATACTTATAAATACCCGCAAGCGAGCGCTCGTCGATCTCAAACGAGAAGAACTCCGTTGTGACCTTGCCCGTAAGCGTTGAATTGCGGATGAGAGCAGTTGCGATACCGCCTATCATGTTGGCACCCTCAAGGTTTGAGCAGACCGTTCTGCCCGAATCTCTGAGCGCGTGAACTATCATGTTATTGGCTGTGGATTTGCCGTTTGTGCCCGTGATGAAAATAACCTTTTCGGGGTCAATTCCCGTAAAATGACCGATGAAGTCGGGCATAAGTGCGTTTGCCTTTGCACCCGGCATATTGGTTCCTCTGCCCTTGGCAAAGATGTTTGAAAAGAGCATAAGCCCCTTGCCGATGAGCAGAGTTAAGATAAATTTTAACTTTTTCATTTCAGTCCTCCCAAATAAACTTTCAACATTTTGATTTGTGCGGTATCGCTTCAATTTCCGCGGTATTGCCTTAACCATATTATTGTATCACATTTAATCGTAAAGTCAACATCGACAGGCAGAATGAGTGAATATATTTTATGAAGCCGCAAAGACTGAATATAACAATATTTTTTTCTTATCACTATTGACAACACCCCCTTTACGGGGTTAAAATATTTGTATCAATTCAATGGAATTGCCAAAATTCAATGTGAGGTGAGATTTCAGTGAGTAGTGACAGTAGCTACGGGCAACGAAACTTGAACAAATTCAATAATTTGCACAGCATAAACACCGTTGCAGACGTCCGCTCACAGAATCGGAGCTGATATTGCGCCTGCGGCGCGGTTTTGTGCCGTGCTGAAAGGGGCGCTTAAAATTGGACACTATGGTTGAAATCATCAGCAAGATGCTTGCCAACAACAAGTTCTCTGCCATCAAGGAAATGCTCAGCGAGATGAATGTCGTTGATATTGCCGCCTTGATTGAGGAGATGGAACCCGAAAACCAGGTTCGCCTTTTCCGCTTGTTGCCCAAGACATCATCGGCTGATGCTTTTTCTTATTTGCCGAGCGATATTCAGGGTAATATCGTTGACGCGATCACAAATTCCGAGCTTGAATTTCTTATGGAGGACATGTTCCTTGACGATGCGGTTGACTTCCTTGAGGAGGTTCCCGCGAACGTCGTCACCCGTGTGCTTGCCCACACCAAGCCCGAAACAAGAAAGCTTATTAACAAATTTCTTCAATATCCCGAAAATTCGGCAGGCAGCATCATGACTATCGAGATGGTTTCGTTCCCCGAGACCTACACCGTTAAGCAGGCGATAGAAATGATAAGAAAAACCGCTCTCGATAAGGAGACGATCTACACCTGCTACTGTATGGACGATAAGCGCAAGCTTGTCGGAACGGTTCCGCTCCGCAAGCTCATCGTTGCTCCCGAGGATCAGATAGTCAAGGACATCATGGAGGACGACGAACAGCTTATTTTCGTCAACACGATGGACGACCAGGAAGAGGTCGCCGCAATTGCGAAGAAATACGACCTGCTTTCAATCCCCGTTGTCGATAAGGAAGAAAGACTTGTCGGTATCATCACCATCGACGATATCGTTGATGTCATCGAGGACGAGAACACAGAGGACTTTGAAAAGATGGCTTTGCTGTTGCCCTCTGAGGATTCATACCTGAAAACAGGCATCTTCACTCTTTACAAAAACCGAATCGTGTGGCTTCTTATCCTCATGGTTTCGGCTACATTTACGGGTCAGATCATCGAGGGCTTCGAGGACAAGCTTTCAATTATTGCAGGACTTACCGCCTCTATCCCCATGCTTATGGACACGGGCGGAAACTGCGGCAACCAGGTTTCGACCCTTGTTATCCGTGGTCTTGCCCTCGGCGATATTCACATCAAGGACTTTTTCCGAATCATCTGGAAAGAGATCCGAGTTGCCGTTCTCTGCGGCTTGACGCTTGCCGTTGTCAACTATGCGAGAATGTGGATCATCAAGCTTGTAACGCACAATGAAATTTCAAGCAGCACATTCATCGTTGTTTGTCTTGCAATGATCTGCGCCGTTATCGTCGCCAAGGTGATAGGCTGTGCATTGCCGATTCTGGCAAAGCTTTTGCACCTCGACCCTGCGCTCATGGCAGGTCCGATGATCACAACCATCGTCGATGCGCTCACATTGCTCATCTACTTCGGCTTTGCAACCCTCTTCATCAACAACGGACTGTTGATATAGGAATAAAACAGAATAAAAAAGTCAACGTAATTGCAAGCACAAATACGTTGACTTTTATTTTTTCTTATTTATTCAGCGGTATACGGTAATTAGCCCTTCTGATTGTAGTCCTGATTAAGCGCATTGACTGTTGAAAGCAGCTTGTGGAGGAAAATAAACGGACCAACAAGAATAAAGGTTCCGAGTACATTCCAAAGCCAGAATGTTGCCGCGCCGAAATTACAGCCAAGTCCTCTTCTGTCGGCCTCATTGCCGATACGCTCGCAAAGCTTGTGCATCCACACGATGTAGCCGATTCCCAAGGTGAGCGGACCTACAAGGAAGATAAGAAGCCAGTAATTCATCGTCTTTTTTCCGTCATATCTGCTGCAAACAACATTGACGTCCTCTGAAATGTGTGCCGTTACAATAAGGCCGTAAATTCCCAATGTAATAAAGGACAAGAGAATAAATTTAAGCAAGCCTCTGTCGGTTTTCAGCTGTGCAACAGGAGCCTGTGCCGCATTCTGAGCATTGTTCATCGGGGTCTGCTCAGCTTTAACTTCTGTTTGATTCATGTTTTCCATAGTTAATCCCTCCATAATTTTAACCGCTGAATCTATATTTCAAAGAGGCAACCGCATTGCCGCCTTAAAACCGTAAAATTGTGGCTGAAAATTTGCTTAACTCTGCAAATATGCACATATCCACAAACAGATTGTATAATATTTTATATATTTTGTCAATACATATTTACTTTTTCTTCATATTTCTGCCAATTCCGCACCCGATAAGCACTGCGCCTGTCAAAATGCAGACAACCAATATCGTCAGCAATACGTTTCCGTTCGTATATGCTGACCAGTCCGACAGATTTATCGCCATGTCCGCAGGCTCGTCAAACGCATAGCCTACAACATAATTTACAAAATAAATAAATCCGCCGAAAACCGCCGTGCAGATTCCGCCCTTAATCAGCCCGTTCATTTTCAGGCTGACAATTATTCCCGTTATCAGAAACGGAACAAAGCTATAAAGCACCAACAGCTCCGCCCTGCCGACATTTATCGGAGCAAGAAGCTTTACCGTTGCAACGGTCGCCGCAGTCAGAACAAGGTCCGCGGTAAAGCTGATAAGCGTCTTATGCGTTGAAACAAAGCCCAATTTCGCGTATTTATTCAACGCAATCGGAAGCAGTACCGCCGAATATCCCAGCAGTGTTCCCGTGACCGCCGTCGGCACCCATATTGCACTGCCCGTCGCGAAGCCGCAAACAGCCAGCAGGATCACCACGCCTGCCGCTGAGGAGGCGAGATAAGCGATCAGCTTTCGATCGCCGAAAAAGGTTGACACGGACGGGAAGAAAAGGAACGCGCAAAGCAGGCTCGCTGTGACGATCATCAGCGTTGAAAACGGCATAGCTCCGCACAGAGCGCAGATAAGGCAAATAAGCTCAGTCAAAAGGTATGCCGAGGTCGGTATCCGGAATGTCAGCTTCTTGATTTTTTCGTACTTTGCCGATTGCTTTTTAATCTGCCTGTAGGTCGTATCGTCCGACGCCGTTATAAGCTCCTTTTCGCTTATGTTCAGCACACGGCAAATGTCGGAAACCATGGTGATGTCGGGGTAGTTCACTCCCCTTTCCCATTTTGACACTGCCGATTCCGTAACGAAAAGCAACTCGGCGAATTGCTTTTGAGAAAGACCCGCTTCCTCTCTTTTGGCTCGGATAAATTTTCCGAGCATATTTTTCTCGATCATCAAGATCAGTCCTTTCAGAAATTGAAGATGTCAGCCGAATTTACGTCCGCCAAACGGCGCCTGTCTGCGAAGCGTTTTTGCCGATTCATCTTGGTGCCATTCTAACGCGGCGGCGCAAAAAAGTCAATGGATTCTCAGTCAAGTGACGCACCTGCGCGGTTTTGCGGCAAAAATTATTTTTTAACGGTAACAAAATATGCCAAGCCATTGCTCCGCCCGATAACAATGGCTCTACGAAAAATGCCAAAAATCCGCGCCGTTCCTTGCCGCTTTTGAGAGCCGTTACCGTTACAGGCAAAAAGAAAAGCCGCAAGGGCGTGCGGCTCGCGGCTTCAATGGGTGAAAATTGTATTACCGATATGTGTTAGAAAAAGTGTTAGAAATGCGGTTTTCAGAAAAAAGAAAAAACGTTGACATAAAGCTCAAAGCCTTATTTATCAACGGTTTCAGGTGGTCGGAGTGACAGGACTTGCCGTTTGCTTCGGCTTCGCCTTGCATACTGATGGCTCGCTGACCGTCGCCAAGCGACACAGTACCCGTCTCGCCGCTCCTCGCTAAAAACAGTCCGCAGGACTGTTTTCTTAACGCTCAGACCCTCTCGGGTTTAAATCCCTTTAAAATAGAATCAAAAAAAAGAGCCGCCTATGCGACTCTTTTTAATTTGGTCGGAGTGGCGGGATTTGAACCCACGGCCTCTTGGTCCCGAACCAAGCACGCTACCATCTGCGCTACACCCCGACAACGCTTGAATATTATATACTATAATCCCGATAAAATCAAGTGTTTTTTCAAAAAAATTCAAGTTTTTTTGGAACTCACGGTTAATTGCGGAAAAGGAAACGCGGTGACTGTCCAAGCAGTCGTTTTTCTGCCATTTGTCACGTTGGTTTGTTTTTGCAAGTGTACAGCAATCCGCGTTTAAAATATAATCAAAAACAAGCCGATTTCCGACTTGATTCTGCACAGAAAAAAATAAACCCCAAGCCAATAAAATTTTGTCAAAAAAGAATATTTTTAATAATGCTTTGCATCACAAAGCCACCGCTTATTTTCACCTTTAACTCTTGTCTATTTTCTTGTGTTTGCTCCCCCAGTCGTTACCGCGCCAGCTCCCCAAAAAGGGAGCCGAGAGGTTTCTGCTAACTTTTTGGACATAATAGTAAAGCTTAGTATATCTGTTCAAGCCTCCCCTTGAATGATTCAAGGGGAGGTGTCGCATGAGCGACGGAAGGGATAAAGATTAAAGTCTGATAAAACCTTACTTCCTCAGTCAGCTTCGCTGACAGCTCCCCCAAGGAGGAGCCCACGCTAAAAGTAAGTTTCATCAGACCTTAAAAAGGTATATTTTTAATTCTTTGCAACGCAAAGCCACCGTTTCTTTTCACTTTTAGCTCTTGTCTATTTTCTTGTGTTTGCTCCCCCAGTCGTTACCGCGCCAGCTCCCCCAGAGGAGCCGTGAGGTTTGCGCAGGCTTTTTCTTGCCGCCCCTTTAGGGGAGGTGACTTCGGCGGTTTGCGCCGAAGCCGGAGGGGTTATTTATGTGATAAAAAAGAATAGAGAAGAATCAAAATAAAAAAGAGCCGCTGTTGCGACTCTTCCTTATTTGGTGCGAGAGACGGGACTTGACGTCTGCTGCGGCTGCGCCTTGCATACTAATGGCTCGCCGACCGTCGCAAGCGACAGTACCCGTCTCACCGCTCCTCGCTAAAAACAGTCCACCGGACTGTTTTCTTAACGCTCAGACCCTCTCGGGTTCAAGCCCCGCTCAAAATATAATCAAAATAAAAAAGAGCCGCTGTTGCGACTCTTCCTTATTTGGTGCGAGTGTTCATAACGGACTTGATCAAAAAGCATTGAATTACCGGCAGAAACACACATATTTTTCATTCGCACATTTGTGTAATCCAAGGTTTCTTCGTAAAATAAAATTACAGAAATGAGGAAACAAGATTATGTCAAAATTTATTGAAGAATTCTATTACGGTAACATTGATCCCCAAGCAAGAAGCACTAAGCAGAACAAGACAGTTCAAAAGCAGATGGAAGTTCTAATGCTCAACGAGGAATTTCTAACCGAAGCACTCACGTGTGAAAACAAAAAGAAGTTTCTTGACTTCTGCAACGCTTGGAGCATCGTCAACGGAGAATCGAATCTCGATAGTTTTATTATGGGATTTCGGTTGGGAGCTAACTTTACATACGATACCTTTGTATCTACCGAAACACCGTTTAAGGATTTATTGAAGGAGTGAAAGAGATGTCAAATAAGTATTACATAGCACTTAATGATTACGAGCGAGGAACCATTATTAACTGCCTTAATGAAAAGCGGAATAAACTTATCGCAGAAGGCAAATACACTGATGCAGTTGACGAAGTGTTACTCAAAATCCTTAACGCAAAACAAAAGAAATTCAAAGTGGTTTACAAGGAGGTTTAATTATGGAAAAGCGTATTTACAATGAGCAAACGGGTATCAGCTACATTTTGCAAGGCGATTATTATTTGCCTGATCTTGCCCTCCCCGAACAAGAAAATAAACCAATCGGTTTGTGGGGACATCGCCATTTGTGCTATATCAAGCGGCACAAAAAAGTTTTATACACGAATCTTCTAACAAGTGGTAAACTAAATGGCTATCTTGCTGACATAGACGAGCAAGCAGAGGATATGTTTTCTCGGCTTGTAAAACAGATAGCAGAGCGTGAGGGTGTGACTGAACAACTAAAAGCAGACAACCAAATGGAGTGGGTTGCTCAAATGAATAATATTCGTAGCCAAGCTGCAGAAATCGTAGATCACGATATAATATACAATTAATTTTCAATGGTGGCAGGGAGAAATCTCTGCCACCATTTTTGCAATTATTGATAGATTCCTCTTTTTATGATATAATTAATCGCATATTTCAAGGAGGTTTTTCGTGGATAAGTTTAATAGCATAAATAAATTTAGATGTAAATTATGTAATAATGAATTTCTCGATGATGAGATGAGTGAAGAACATTATCCTGCTCGCAGTACAGGAAACGAAGATATTGTTGCTTTAGATTTGATAAAAATGTTTGACACGCTTCAATCAGAAAATATACATACAGAAGTTACAAAGAGACTTAATTTAGGGGAAACACCACAGAAAATAGTGGATGATATTTTTGATAATAGAATGTCAAAACCGCTATATCCGAACGGAAGAACCGCCAGAACATTATGTCAACAATGTAATACTTTCTTGGGTAAATACGACGAAGCATATCTGAAGTTCTTTAATTGTGACGGAAATCCGAAAATTATAAAAGGATTTCAGTTGCTTACAAAATATCAAATTATTAAAGCAATCTTTGCGAAATTTTTATCTATTCCAGAAGCCGTTAATGAATCCTTTGATTTTGTTAGCTTTATCAAAGATAGCCAATCAATGAGTTATACAGGAACTTGGCACTTGTATTTTGTGAAACGGGATTTAAGTACCGACCTATTAGGGCTTAAAGATATTGGAACTGGAAAAGTAGAGTTTGACGAAGGTGTTGTGTACGAGCTGTCGGATGATAAATTTATCTTCAACTTAATGAATTTTCCAAAACACTCTTGTTTTAATATGACAGATATTTTTGATATATTAAATAAAAACTACAATATAGTTGAAGGTGTCGGAAAAGATGGCGGTTATCACGCACAAATACTGATGAGTCGATTGTTATCGGAATCGTTATAATATTATAAGTTTAAGTTAAAACTATATTTTTGTGGTGGCATAGAGAATTATGCTCTATGCCACCATTTTTTCTATACAAATTGACTTTATGCATTAGATATGCTATAATGATGCTATATCTTTGCAATGGAGGCGCAAAATGAGTTTTAGTAATGATATAAAAGTTATTCGTCAAAAAAGTTTGCTTAGTCAAGAAGCTTTTGCTCAAATCTTAGGAGTATCTTTTACAACCGTCAACAGATGGGAAACAGGAAAAAGTAAACCATCTTACAAAACTATGAAACTTATCGATGATTTTTGTAAATCAAACAACATTGATTTTGACATTAGCAAAGAGTTGGTGAAGGAGTAATTATGGCTTTTAATGCAATAGATTTATTTTCGGGTGCAGGCGGATTACATATCGGTTTTGAAAAAGCCGGATTTGATATTGAATTGTGCATCGACAATAATGATTTAGTAGAACGCACACATAGAAGAAATTTTCCTAACATACCGATGATAAATCGTGATATTAAGAATGTTTCTTCTGATGAAATAAGAACATATCTAAAAAATGGCCAAGTTGATGTTATAATTGGCGGTCCCCCTTGCCAAGGGTTTTCTACTATTGGAAAACGTGTATCATCTGATCCGGAAAAACGAGCAAAGCACGATCCGAGAAACGAGTTGGTATTAACATACGCAAAACTTATTCGTGAGCTTCGTCCTAAGTTCATACTTATGGAAAATGTTAAGGGAATCTTGACTCTGCAAGATGGGGCATATCTTGCGAATGTAATAAAACAACTTCGTGATGCTGGATATGAGGTAGCTTACAAACTGATAAATATGGCTGACTATGGAGTTCCCGAAATTAGAGAAAGAGTTATAATTATCGGAAATCGTGTGGGTATGCCAGTCGAATTCCCTAAGCCTGATCATTCAGATAATCCGAATGACGGTTTGCCTATGTGGAACAATTGCTGGGATGTAATTAAAGATTTAGAATCTTGTGGAGATATCCCTGAGTTCAATCACGTTGCCCTCAAACATACTGAAAAGAATATAGAAAGATATAAACTAATACCTGAAGGTGGTCGCCTTCCCGAAGATTCTTTACCGCCAGAATTGTATAGAAAGAATTTCGGAAACACCTACAAAAGACTGAGTAGAAATCGCCCTGCGTTGACAATGGTTCCTGGAAACGATGCTTTCCCAATCCATCCAACGTTACATAGAAGTCTTACTGTGAGAGAAGCAGCAAGAATTCAAACGTTCCCCGATAGTATTATTTTTGAGGGAAACCGAAGACAACAAGGGCATCAAGTCGGAAATGCCGTTCCGCCTGTCTTTTCTGAAAAGATGGCAAAATTCATTATCGAGCAAATAGAGAAAGCGAAGGAAATGGGATTATATGAATGCGATTGATTTATTTTCCGGAGCAGGAGGGTTATCCATTGCCCTTGAAGAAAGTGGTTTTCGTATTTTGATGGCAAATGAGATTAATTCAAGATTTGCAGAAACACACCGATACAATTTTCCGAATGTTCCGTTGATTGAAAAAGACATTAATGATATATCGACAAATGATTTAACTTCTGTGTTAGGCAATAACGAAGTTGATTTAATTGTTGGAGGGCCCCCTTGTCAGGGCTTTTCCGTATTTGGCAAGCGTAGGTTTATTAATACGCAGGAATATGATCCACATCAAGATCCGAGAAATTTTTTGGTATATCAATATATTAGATTGGTCAAAGAAATAAGACCCAAATTCTTCTTTATGGAAAACGTTAAAGGCTTCACCAATCTTGACAAGGGACTTTTTGTTGAAGAAGTAAAAAAGCAATTCCAAGAATTGGGATACAACGATATTTGGTGCGAGATTATTTGTGCCGCTGATTATGGAGTTCCTCAAGAACGTTATCGAATGTTTATGATAGGAAACCGAATTGGAGTAAAATTTGAAAAACCTGAACCTACGCATTTCCCTATTGGTTCAGGTAAGTATCCTGAATATACAACCGTAGGCGATGCAATTATGGATTTAGTTGGAAAGGAAAATGAGATTCCTAATCATATTCCATTGGAACACAAGCCTCTTGTAGCCGAAAGATACGGGTATGTTAAAGAGGGATGTAAATTAAATGTTGATGATTTACCACCACATTTGGCTGTAGCTACAAGGAAAGACTCTAAGACTGGAAAAGTATCGAACTATAGTCACGTTTATAAACGTTTGGATAGAAATAAACCTTCTACTACTATGGTTCCAGGTCACAACGCTTTCCCTATACATCCTACCCTTAATAGAACTTTAACTGCACGAGAAGCTGCAAGAATACAAACATTTCCGGATACACATATTTTCTTTGGAACAAGACAAGAACAGTGCATCCAAGTTGGAAATGCAGTCCCAATAAAAATGGCTGAGCCGTTTTTGAAAAAGATTAGAGATTATTTAGAAATGCACAAGGAGGGTAAATTATGAGTCACGATACTGAAGCAGCATATGCTTCTTCGGAAGTTGCTGATTTAATAATGATTAATCAAAATAGCTACTTCGGGACGATGGGCACAAGTGGTGCGTGGTCTGTTTTTGCTGGACGTGAAGGCGGACATAAATGGCCTCTTGCTGATGGCGTTATCTGCGCTCAAAATACAACTACTCCCGATGTGAACATAGCATTTGAATTTAAACGCCCAAATGAAGGCGTACACGGAATCCTTACTGCATTAGGTCAATCTTTTGCTTATCTTGAAAAAGGCTATGATGCTTCCGTTATGGTTATTCCTGAGTGCTATTCATCTCACTCAGCTCCCGGAAATCATATAAAGCGTGTCATTGATGCTACCTCACCTGATGTACCGATTAGCATTTATACCTACTCGACACCTAATTTGTCCGCTACTCGTCCATTTCACGGGAAATTAACTTGTGTTAGAGACATTTGCCTTCCTTCTTGTAGGGCAATTACTCGTTCTGCAACTGGCACAACTGCCACTTCCGGAAGTGTATCTACTTTGTGGGCACATATGAGAGAAGGTATGAGTCATCCTGATGCTTTCTTTAGATATTGTCAAGCGGTTAAGGTGGTTTCGGCATTAGACGAAAACCTTTCAGGTATTGTTATTCCCAAAGAATTAATAGATGCGATATCAAGAATAGATTCCTCTGTTGATGCGTTTAAATATTTATCCAATACTTCTGGTGATTCTGTTGCCGATAAAGCTTGGCGGCACGTTTGGTTTAATTTCTATTTTTGGAATGATCTGATGCCGATTTTCAACTCCAAGACACCGTACGTTGTAAATGCCCAGTCTACAAAAATTAGAATCGATGATACCAAAAATCAAAATCTGTTTTCAGGACGAAGAGATTCCATAAAATCCAAATTAGTTGACAAACTTAATGCGGGTACAATTACTGAAGATGAAGCTTGGGAAACGTATGCAAAACGTGTGAGAAGTGATGCACATAGTTATAGAGAAGTAATCGATTCGGGATTATATCATATCGGGTTCCTTTCTCCTGATGGCACATTAACTGATTTAGGATATAAATATGTCGATTCCTGTGAACGCTTCGGTTGTTCTTATGCGGGAATACCGATGGAAATACTTAGGGCATCTGTTTTGCAGAATGGTCAATATGGAGCAATGCTTCACTATTTTTACAAACTATCTGAAGAAAAATTCAATAGTGATTTATTTGCTTTTTCAGTAAAAGATGCGAGCGGAAACTACAAATTCCAAGCTGATGATTATTTGATTTGGCTTGACGATATATTTGCCAACACATTGCACTTATCTAAAAAGAGTACAATCAGAGCTGGAGGAACACGAAACCCATTCCAAGCAGAACTGGCATTTTTAAAGAAAATGGGATTTGTTAAAGAAACAAGCGGCGGTCGTACCGCTTATCGTGTTGGTGTCGGATTGGAAATTGATTGGCCTCAAGTGCAAAACAGTATGCTTTATTTTCAAAATTTATAATTCATTTTTATAATGATTAAATAGACAAAGGGGGTATAGAATTGCCGAGAAAGACCGACGATAATCCAACCTATGATTATAATATATACAAGATTCCAGTAAATAGAGTTGATGAGTTTTGCGAATTTTTAGAAGAACGAAAGTATGAGGAAATACCACTCAAAGAAGACCTTATAGTAAATCCAAACGGTTTTTCTTTTAAATTAATGTTTTGTGACAAAGATAATAAGAAAGGATCTCCTTGGGTATCTCTACTATCTTCGTGTTCTGAATGGGATTTATCTCAAAATTTGAAGATATATGGTGCGGCTTTAATTTGTCAAAGTGAAACATCTTGCTATGTAATTTCATACGGTAATGCTCATTTTTATCTGAGCGATTATTGCGATTATGGTTTCGGAATTAGAATTGCCGAAAGATTAATTAACCTTGATAGTGTTAAAGCGCAACAAAACGTATCTCACGGCGGTAAATTAAGTAAAACTCATATTGACTACTTGAGTAATTCAACACTGTCTTATCGAGGGGGAGAAATACCTACATACATTAAAGGTGATAGTATTAACGAAGATGTATGGGGTAAATCCATTCATTGCGGGACATCTGCTCAATTTAAGTGGGAAGAAAAACCGTTAGAACTTGGTGAGAAGCTGGCTTTGTTAGATCAAGTATATAATTCTGAATCAACGGTATCTCTACCTCGTTTAATTGCGTTAGATAGTGATAAAGATGCAGATAAAATTGATGAGTTGTTTTCTGTTTTAGCGGAAGCAATTACTAATTATGACGATTCAGCTCAAAACACAACACTTATTAATGTGCCGTCTTTCTATATGGTGGGTACTAAACTAATTCAGAATGATTCTATTCGATTTAAGATGTCTTGTAATAGAAAAAATAAACAATATGATGGTGAATTATCTATAGAAGCCATAAAGTCTTTTCTATCGGATAAAGAACTTGATATTTCTGATTCTATTCGTAGCATTAAGTTGTCGGTAGAATATGGTAATGACCAATGGACACCATATAAGCCGCTAATAGAATACTTAGAGTTTGTAACAGAAAACAACTTTTGCTTAAGAAATGGTAAATGGTGTGTTTTCAATAATTCTTACATTGAACAGGTTCTTAGAGATGTTGGTAAAGTTGCTTTCGTTAACCACAATAGTAATGATTGGCGATTTGACAAAAGCAATCTTGTTACATATGCAAAAACAAACAACATCTATAAAGATAAAGATAAACAGCCTTATGAAACTTATTACAATCATAAATTGGCGGCAATGTTGAATGGTAATATGATTCATCCTACTACGGTTCCGGTTGATGAAACAGCAAACCGTAGATATAGGTATGAGGTGTGTGACTGTACGGTTGGCTCTGGAATGTATTTTGTAAAAATAGGCGTTCCAGCAGACTTTGCTTACGCAGTCGATCAAGCAATGTTTACACTATCAAAAATTCAGAATGGCTACGGAAAAGTAAAGTTACCAAATGAAGAATTATTTGAACCTACTGAATTCCACTTGGTGTTAATTAATGATAAGCGCAAAACAATCATCAACCAATGGAAAGATGTTTATTCAATTAACTTCTTAATTCATCTGTCAGAATTAAAACAAAGTTTAAATTCAATGAACATTTCGCTGGTTGTGGACTTTGTATATAATTTTTAACGGTTTTAGAAAGCATCGCATTGCGGTGCTTTCGCTTTTTAAAAAAGTGTTCGTGTTACGGCAAAAACTACTTGACAAACGAATGTTCTATCGTGTATACTAAAATACCCTCTTAGCGGGACTACAACTAAATAAATTACGTAAAATCACAAAGTTATTGAAGAAGCGACGACTAAAGGTCGGATAAGGTCTGCGATATACTAAGCGAAAATATCGCCGCTTTCCTCATAGCATTTCAGCATCGTTGGCAGAGGAACAAGCGAATAACGGTCTCGACTTTGAATCTCAAAGCTGGTTACATCTGAATGTGATTACCAATTTCTCTTTGACGGGAGAATTCTGCCCTTTTAAGGTCGGTACATACCATTTGGATGTGCCGGCTTTTTTGTTGTCCAAAAGTCGGTTACAACTGAATGACCGTCTGAATGGGATATGACTTTGCGATGATATGAGCGAAGCGACGCTGCGGTGAGAGTCCGGGGCGTTATAGTGAAAGCTATAACTTTAGGTATATAAAAACAACATTCAGGGAGAACGGCAAAAGGAAGCACTATGCCTGTCCACAGGTGTAGCGAGCATCGGATTTTGACACCAAAATCCAATCCACACCCTAAAGGGATGTGGACTATACTCAGGGGAAGTCCCCTGAATACCCCTAAAAGTAAGGAGATGATTTTATGAAAAACAAGGATTCCGTTCGTATTTCCGTGCGGTTGTCCGAAGAAGAAAAAGAAAAGTTGGAACGCTCGGCAGAGATATGTGGACTGTCACAATCGGAATTTGTGCGGCAGTTATGCAAGGGCAAAACACCGAAACCGCAACCGACAAAAGAGTTTTGGAAACTGCTTGAAGCACTCTATGAAGTCCATAAAGGTTTTAAGGCGTGTGCCAAGTATGAGCCGTCAGCACTAAATATCTGCAAAGAAATTGAGTGTCTTATCCTCGACTTGCAGGAGGTGTGATGATGGCAACGACGAGTTTATGGCATATTGAAGGTCGGTTAAAAGACCTCATTGCCTATGTAGAAAATCCCGAAAAGACAGTAGCAAACAATCCGAGTTTACAACCGCTATGGGAGGTTATGTCTTACGTTAGCCGCCCCGAAGCTACTGAGCAAGGCGAATATGTTTCCACCATAAACTGCTTAAAGGAAATTGCCTTGCAGCAGATGATTCTAACCAAGAAGCAGTACGGCAAAGAAAACGGATATATCGCTTGGCACGGTTATCAGAGCTTTAAGCCGGACGAGGTTGCGGCAAAAGAAGCACACGAAATTGGATTACAGACCGCAAGAGAAATGTGGGGTGATCGGTATCAAATTATCGTTACTACCCACCTTGACAAAGACCATCTGCACAACCATTTCTGCTTTAATTCCGTATCCTTCATTGACGGCGGAAAGTACGATTATTCCAAAACAGAGCAACGAAAGCTCCGTAGTGTTTCTGATCGTATCTGTGCTGAACACGGCTTGTCGGTTATCAAGAACCCGCACAAAGCACCGACAAGGCAAGTGTGGCTTGATGAAAAAAGCGGTAAACCTACCCGTTATAGTGTGTATCGTGAGGACGTGCGTGAAGCCATTGATTACTGTCGAAGTCCTAAATATATCGAAGAATATTTGCAAAGAAAAGGATATATTACCGACTTCACGGGCAAGCATTGGAAGATACGATTACCACAGTACGAACACTTTACAAGGTTAGATACTCTCGATGAAAGATGGACTCCCGAAAACCTAAAGTGGTCGGTTGGCAGATATGCTTCTTTCGGTAGCAGACGGGCGTATATTTCTTATCCAAAGGATATACCGCAGGACTTAAAGGATTGGTTTCAGCCGTTCCATCGGACAAGTCATATTTACCGCTTGTATCTGCACTATTGCTATCTGCTCGGATACTTGCCGAAAAACACCGACTACAAACCCACAAGTCCCTATCTCAAAGAGGACTTAAAGAAACTCGATGAGATTTCCGAGCAAGTGCGATATATGGGTAAATATCATATTGAAACCTTTGATGATCTATATGCAGACCGAGCAAAAATTGAAAATGATATGAATAGGCTCATAGAAGTCCGTACCAAACTGCAAAACAAAATCCGCAGAGCAACACCCGCCGAAAAGGAAACCCTGCGAAAAGAAAAAGCAAGTGTTACTGCTCGGATAATGGAGTTGCGGAAACAACTGAAAATGAACAAAGCCATTGAAGATCGCTCCGTTAAAATCCAAGAGAAAACGGATATGTTCTTTGCCAATGAAATTGTGGCTCAAAAAGTCAAAGAACAGAAAATCAGAGAACGACAGAAAGGAGGTTGGGAACGATGACACAATATGAAATCCCAATCGAAAGCAAAAAGAAAAAGTCCGCCCGTATCCCTATAGATAAGCTACACGATTTTGACGGTCATCCGTTCAAGGTCACAGACAATGAGGATATGGACAAACTTGTGGAAAGTATTAAATTGCAAGGTATTATCTCTCCCTTAATTGTAAGGCAGAAAGATAATACTACCGATGAATACGAAGTAATATCGGGACACCGAAGATTACACGCAAGTAAAAGGGCGGGACTGACTGTTGTACCCGCCTTAATTTATCCCTATACCAAAACCGAAGCGGCGATTGCCGTTGTGGACAGCAACCTACACCGAGAGCAGATATTACCGAGCGAAAAAGCCTTTGCTTACAAAATGAAGATGGAGGCTTTGAAAGAGCAAGGCAAGCGAACCGATTTAACCTCGTCGCAAGTTGCGACAAAGTCGGACACCGCTACCGAGATCGGTAAAGCGGCAAACGAAAGCCGTGACCAAGTGTTTCGGTATATCCGTTTAACCAATCTTATCCCCGAACTATTACAACTTGTTGATGAAGAACGAATCGCACTTACTCCTGCTGTGGAGTTATCCTACCTCAAAGAGCAAGAGCAGTACGATTTAATGAGTACCATTGAGAGCGAGGACTGCACTCCCTCACTCTCGCAGGCAGTACGGCTAAAGAAATTATCCCAAGCAGGTCAGCTCAATGCAGATAAGATTTTCGCCGTTATTAGCGAAGAAAAGGCAAACCAAAAGGAACGTATCAGTTTTCCTTTTGAGGATGTCCGCCGTTTCTTCCCTAAGAGTTATACCCAAAAAGATGTATATAATGCAATCATAAAGCTCATTGGCGAAGATTATCAATGCCGTGAGCGAGCAAGAAAAAATCGTGAAGAAAGGTAAGAAAAGAAAATGAAAATTATATGTGGTCTTGCACAGCAAGAAAACGAGTATGTGATAAACGGAGTCAAGTATATCGTCGGTTCGTCATTTATGACTTCCAAGATTAGAAGCCACCCGACAATCACCGACCGTTTCAAAAGAATTGTAACAAGTGATTTCGTACCTTTGACGGATGAATCACCACCAAGTAAAATGGCAGTAGAATATGTGTGTTCGACTGCCGGAAAGGAGGACTAAATGCAGTCGAAGAAAAAAGATAACGTCGGCATAACCGCTTTATACTGCCGACTATCCCGTGATGACGGAACGGATAACGATAGCAACTCTATCGTTAATCAAAAGAAACTGTTGCAAAAATACGCAAAGGAACACGGCTTTTCCAACACCCGCAGTTATGTGGATGATGGATATACGGGAACAAACTTTAACCGCCCCGGATTTCAAAAACTGCTTGAGGATATTGAAATGGGATATGTAAGCGTGATTATCGTAAAGGATATGTCCCGACTTGGCAGAGATTATCTGCAAGTGGGATATTACACCGACACCTACTTTCCCGATAGAAATATCCGCTTTATAGCAGTAAATGACTGTGTGGATAGTGCAGACGGCGAAAACGAGCTTGCACCCTTTCGTAACGTTATGAATGAAATGTATGCAAGAGATATTAGCCGTAAAGTCAGAAGTTCACACAGGCTTCGTGGCAACGCAGGAGAGCCTTTATCTCAGCCGCCTTATGGGTACTTGAAATCGCCTGAAAACAAAAAGAAGTGGGTTGTTGATCCCGAAGCAGCACAGGTGGTGCAAGATATATTCCGTATGTGTTTGGAGGGCAAAGGCAACGAAACCATTGCCCGAATCCTGCAAGAACGAAAGGTGTTAATTCCAATGGCGTATTGGAGAGAAAAAGGTCTTGGCAGAGGCGGAAAGAAAGCTCAACTCAATCCGTACAAATGGTGTAAATCCACCATAGCCAAGATACTTGCTCAACAGGAATACTGCGGTGATGTAATCAACTTCAAGACCTATTCAAAGTCATTCAAGAACAAAGCTCGTATTCCTAACCCCGAAGAAAATTGGGCGGTGTTCAAGGATGTTCACGAGACTATTATTGACCGTGAAACTTTTGAAGCAGTACAGAAGCTCACCAAGAAAACCAAACGCCGAGCGCCGAAGGTGGACAATGCCGAAAAGAATATGTTTTGTGATTTGCTCTACTGTGCCGATTGCGGTAGCAAGTTGTGGTCACACGTAAACACCATAAACAAGGATATTCAATATTTCAGTTGCTCCAACTACAAGGTGGATACAAGAGGTACTTGTGAGTCAAGGCATTATATCCGAGCCGATGCTATAGAACAAGTGGTAATACTTGAACTAAAGCGAATGGCAAGGTTCTTACAGAGCGATGAGGAAGCCTTTGCAGACCTACTTGCCCAGAAGACACAAAAGGATATTATCAACGAGCAAAAAGCTCTGCAAGGCGAACTACGACGCTGTACGGCACGAAACCAAAAGGTTGCCGAACTTTACGAAAAGCTATATGAGGACAATGTTTCGGGCAAGGTGACGGATGAATGGTTTATGCAGTTGTCCCACAAATACGAAGTGGAGCGTATGGAGCTAAAAACCAAGATTGCAACCCTAAACGAGAGAATAAACAATCTCGGTACTATGCAACAGAACAAGGATCGCTTTATCAACGCTATCCGAAGATTTATGGAAATGCAAAAACTGACTGCACCGTTGCTTCGGGAACTCATAGACGAGATAACGGTTTACGAAACCGAGGGTGTTGGTAAAAACCGCAGTCAGAGAATAATGATCCATTACAAGTTTATTGGGTATATTGAGATACCCGAATGTGGAAGTAATTACAAAGCAGACACACGAAAAGGTGTAGCAGTCGAGTATATTACCAAATCCGCATAAAACAAAAGAGCAGGCTTCAAAACCTGCTCCATACATAACGAAGAAACTCGAAATTACAAAAAAATCGAGTGTCCATAACTCAAATCCGTTATGAACACTCGTTATGGTGCGAGAGACGGGACTTGAACCCGTACGGGATTACCACACGCCCCTCAAACGTGCGCGTCTGCCGATTCCGCCACTCTCGCATTCAGTTGTCGTTCCCTCAAGGAACGTTTGATATTATATCAGATACAACTCTGTTTGTCAACTGTTTTTCAAAATAAATCTGAAATATTTTTCAAAAATCTTCCGACAGCGATCAAGCCGTCGGAAGTGATTTTATTTTGTTGCCAAAAACAGGTCTCTGAACCTCACGGCGTGGTCGTATGCCGCCTTAACGAACTGCTCAATGCTCATTCCGAGGTACATATCGTTGGAATGGCTTCCGCCCCTGCCCTTCGAATCGACCTCGAAGGTCAGACTGCCGTCAAATCCGCACTTGTGAAACCTCTTGGCGATCCCCTCCCAATCGGCATAGCCGTCAAACGGGAGCAAATGATAATCGTCAAGAAAATTCGGGTGCTCGGGGTCGGTCATTCCGTGGTTGTCGTCAAGGTGGGTCGAAATGAGATACTTGCCGTACTTGCCGAGCATATCCGAACCGCCGTTATAGCAAAGCTCGTGACCTGAATCATAGGTAAAGCCGACGTTCTCGAGCTCGCCGAATTTATCAAGAAGCGCCTTGAGATAACATTCGCCCTCGGTATTTTCAAAGCCGATCGTTACTCCCCTCTTGACCGCATAGTCGATTATCTTGCCTATTCGCTCCAATCCGAGCTCAGTCGGAGTATGGTTATCCATTCCGATTATCGCGTGCATAACAACTATCGGCACATCGAGATTACGACAGTTATCAATCGAATTTTTCAGCTCCTGCTCCATAATCTTCGCAAGCTCGCCGCTCTCGTCATGCCATAAATCGTCCATTGCATAGAACGGCGCGTGAATCGAGTGAAAGCCTATTCCGATTTTTGCCGCTTTCTCCGCAACGGCTTCATCGTCCGATGCACGTTGATTTTTTGCTTCGCAGTAAAAGAACTGGTCGAATCCGACCGACTTCATTATTTCAATCTGCTCAACGGCGGGGACTTCGTCAAAATCAAGCCCCGTGCCGAGACAAAGCAAAGGTTTACCGCTCATTTTATTTCTCCTCAAATACATATTCACCTGAACCGAGGCGGATAATCGCACAGCCGTCCTTGCGCTCGTACTCATCGAAGCTGTGCTCAGCACCGTTTATTTTAAGCTTTTCGCCCATGATAGGCAGTCTCAGCTCGGTCGAAACCGGAACGGTACATTTATATACGAGGTTTTTCTCATTGCTCCATTCGCTCACAATAAGTCCAGATGCGGAATCATAGCTTGCCTTAACATATGTCATGCGCTGCTGTCCGTCGGGAAGCTCCTCGGCGGTTCTTGTATCAATTCTCGGCCGAAGAATAACAGTTTCAAAGCCAGGCGTTCCCGGCTCGATGCCTGCCATATAGCGATACATCCATTCAACTACCGAGCCGTAAGCATAGTGATTGAATGAGTTCATTCCGACGTCGCCGAAGCCTTTCTCCTTAGTGTAGGAATTCCAGCGCTCCCAAATTGTCGTTGCGCCCTGGTCGATGCTGTAAATCCATGACGGCTCATTGCGCTGCATAAGGAGCGTATATGCCATTTTATCCTTACCGTATTTTGAAAGCGTCGTGCAAAGATTATATGTTCCGAGGAATCCGGTCGAAAGCCTGTTACCGTTCGCCTTTATCTGCTCAACAAGCTCGTCGGCGAGAGCTTTTGCATAGTCGGCATCAACAAGGTCAAAGGCAAGCGCAAGGATTTTATCGGTTTGGGTCTGTCCGATTAGCTTCCCGTCCTCCATGTAATTCTCAACGAAGTAAGCATAAGCCTGTTTTCTGAGCTCCTTATAATGCTCAACTCTGTCGGATTTGCCGAGAACGTCGCTCATCTTTATCATAAGGTCAATATCATGTACAAAATAAACGGACGAAACATACGTTTTGTCGCACTGATCATATGCAAGCCAGTCACCGAAGCGAGCGTTTGCGCCTGCCATGCCGAACTTATCAACGAGCTGAGCAATGTATTTCTCCATTGACTCATAATGCGTTTCAAGAAGCTCAATATCATTATACATAACATACATGTTATATGGCACGATTATGCCTGCATCTGTCCACGCCGCTTCATTCTCCGCATGGCAGCAAAACGTTTTGGGAATAACCTCTGTATATCCGCCGTCGTCACCCTGAGAATCACGGGCATCCTGGATCCACTTGCGGAAAAATTCCTTGACATCTGCATTGTAAGCAGCCGTTATACTGAACGCCTGCGCGTCTCCTGTCCAGCCGTAACGCTCATCACGCTGAGGGCAATCGGTCGGCACGCTCAAATAGTTACTGCGTTGACCCCAAAGAGTATTTGAAATAAGCTTGTTGACAAGCTCATTGGAGGTTTCAAGCGTTCCTATTTCTTTCGTAACAGAGCCGACAACCTCGGAAATAAAATCAAGTATTTCAATATCCTTCGTCGAGCTTATCTGAACATAGCGATAGCCGTAAAAAGTAAATGAAGGTCTGTAAACCTCCTCGTTCTTACCGCTGAGTACATATGTTTCCTTCGCAAGCGCGGTTCTGAAATTGATGGTATAAAGCGATCCTTTTGCACCGTCATTTCCTCTTGAAATTTCACCGCTGTCGTTCAAAAACTCTGCATAGTGAACATTAACAAATGTTCCTCTTTCGCCTTTAAGGGTCAGCTTAGCCCAGCCGACCATTTCCTGACCGAGATCAATGATAAGCTTTTGACCCTTTTTGAGCGTCAGAGGAAAAGATTTGGGATTGTCGCAGATATTTATCTCGCCGTAATATGAGCCGTTATAATTAACACCGTCATAAACCGTGAGAGTTTTTGCTCTCAGACTTAATTCATCACGAACTTGAACCTTAGGACCGATAAAAGGAGTCAACACACCGTCGAAATAATCACAAACCATCGCTTTGCGAACCTTTTTCGGCACAAATCCTACTGTTGAAATCTCATCATAACCGCTCTCAGTTGCATCACAGTATTCTCCGTCCCAGATATCAGCCAAGCGAACCGGTCCGCCGACCGTTGCGTCCCAGTTTTCGTCTGTTACAAGAATTGATTTACCGCCATGCACAATATTTGCAATGAAAGCGGGCGGATTTGCACCGTATGTACTCTGGACAATTCTGCCTGAATACCAGCCTGCCGATACCACTGCAAGAATTCTATTCTTTCCCTCACGAATATACTTTGAAACATCATAGACGTAGTAAAGGGCACGTTTGTGATAATTTGTCCAGCCCGGTTTCATCTCGTCATTGCCGACGCGCTTGCCGTTAATGTAGATATCAACAATACCGAGAGCCGAAAAAATCAACTCGGTTTTCTCGTCGCTTACGATATCAAAATCACTCCAAAACATCGGTAATCCGTTATTATCGACAATTTCGCAATGCTGATTAACATAAGGCACTCTGCTGCCCCACGGATTTTTTGACGCGTCAAAATAGTTTCGAAATTCTGTGTAAATAAACTTTGCGTTATTCCATATTTTTTCCATGTTGTCCTCCTGTAAAAAGGACAGAAACGAAAGCTTTTATTATGCTTTTGTTTCTGTCCTTAAATGTCTTTTATTTACTTAGTAAGGAAATACCAAACGATATCAATAACTCTGAAATCCTTGAGAACCTTTACGAGGAACTTAACGATTGTATCTGCAAGGAGTGTTGTTGCTCCGCCGAGATCGACAAAACGGTTTGTCTGTGCCTCGGGTGCGCCGTCATATTCAAGAGTGAACGGCTGAGTATAGATAACTCCGCCCTCGCTGACGATTTCGGCTCTGACATATGAGCCGATCTCATCGGAATAATCGTCAAGGTCGATCGTGCTACCCGTTGCAATTACCTTGCCGTCGGCGATCCAGTGAACCATGTATGCGTCCTTGGTGCCGATAGTGATAGTGTCCTCAACGTCATCGACCGAAACAGACTTTACCTTAGGCGTAACCGCTTCCTGATCGAATGCAAAAATCGTGCGCTGTTTGCCTGCATTCTCTTCCTCGATTATTTTATCATAGGTTTCCGCAAACTTTTCCGCAAGCTCGGTTCCTACGCCTGCCGCCTTGAGCTCCTCAGCCCATGCCTGAAGCTCTACCTTACTGCCCATGTAATAGCTTGCGGCGAAGAAAGCGCCGTCCTTCATGGCTGTTTTAAGCTCAGGGATCGTCTTTTCGGGCATGCACATGAGGGTATAGCCCGAGTTGATTATGCCCTCATTATGAGAATCCGATGTTGCGAGGCCGAAAACGTTTCTGCCTGTCGGAACGACCTTCTGAAGCAGGAGATCCCAAAGCTTTCTGTCGTAACGGGTTCTGTAATCGCCCTTGCTGTTCACGTCGATACCGAGACATGCGGGATATTTTTCGAGAATATTTGCGAACTTATCAACCACATATTTAAACTTGACGTTATCGGTGTTGTAAGCCTCGTCGTAGTTAGCAACGTTTCTTGCTCCGCTGTATTCACCCGGGTGGTTGATAACGCAAAGTCCGCCGAGCTTATCGACGTTCTTTATCGGAGTTTCATAGTCACTCGTGCCGCCGATAGTGTCGTTGCCGTAGTTTACAAACCATGAGCAAACGTGAGCGTTATTGAACGAGGTCGGGTTCTGCTCATTGCCAAAAGGCACCCTGAGCATCGAATTTTCAGCCTTGCCGTTTTCGTCGTACTCTGTATAATAGTTGCCGTCATATGTATATTTCTTACCGTCCGAGGTCTCACCCTTTGACGAAAGAACCTCAATCGGAAGATTGCCCTTTCTGACGGTCATCGCGATTTTAACAGCCTTGTTTGTCGAAGCGTCGTCCCAGCCGTAATCCGTTGTGCCGTGGTCGGTAACTGCGAGAATATCGAAATTGTGGTCGTAGTGCTTCTCGACAGTCTCCTTCTTCGTTGATGCTCCGTCCGTGCCCGTTGTATGGCTGTGGAGGTCTGTTTTGTACTGCTTATAGGTGCTCCAGTCAACATTGGCATAGGTGCTGTTGATTTTGTAATCAACGTCCTTGTCAATCGCGAACGAACAAAGAGCCGTGCACGAGGTCGCGATTGCGGCAGACATGAAAATTGAAATAGCTTTGGTAAGTTTTCTGTTCATGGTTATCCTCCGTTATTTATTGATGATCTCATTGATTACTGCTTTTATATCAACATCTTTATTCTGCGTGTCGGAGTTTTCCACCGTCAGCGGAACAATGATTTTGTTGACCTGATCGTTATAAAGGAACTGCGGGAAAGCATCGCTTTCATTCACCGTCGGCTGAACCTTATGCTGAGCAAGCCACCATGTGAAATCGTAGTAGCCCGATGTGTACCAGGTGTGCATCATATCCTTGATGAACCATGTGTATTCGGGGTACATGCAGGTTGATGCGTCAATGGCATTGTCACAGGAAATGTGGCTGTGACCGTCGGCAACACTCTGAGTGTAGCCCTCTGGGAGCGTCGTCCCGAAATCGGCACAGGTTGCACCGAGCGAGGTCCTTGACGTGTCAATAAGGAAATCGCTCTGATAGCCGTCCTCGGTCAGCACGGGAACCGCCGCCTTGCCGTAATTTGAGACTATTGCAAGCTTCATTCCGTCCGACATCGCTACGTCGAGAATTTCTTTTGTGCTGTCCATAATGCCGTAGTGATAAGCGTCAAGCTTATTTATAAGAACCGCATTTTCGCGCTCATCGAGCATATATGCCTTTGCCTGCTCGTAGTATTCATTCGGCACGAACGTCCATATTCCCGGGATATTGCCGAAAAGATCTCTCAGACTTTCCTCATAAAGAGCCTCCTTGCCCTCGGCGAACACCTTGTCAAGCTCGCCGCACACGGGAGAAAGAAGAAATCCCGAAAGTGCATAGAAGATACAGCGATAAAGCACTGTCACGGGGTCACTGCCCTCAATGAAATTACCGATATAGTTCATTACGGAGCTTGTTTTTATATTGAGGTCGCCCGTAAAAAGTCCGCCCATAAGCGTTATTCCGTTGAATGCGGAGGACTGCATGATAACCGTTTCAACGCTGTCATGTCCGTATTTTTTGAGATATGTCATAACGACAGCGCCGCCCATGCTCTCGCCCTTGAGGACGACCTTGTCGTGTCGGGTAAGCTCCTTGGTTTTTTCTATGTAATCGTTAAGCTCGTCCGCAATATCAAAAACATCCTCGCGCCAGTCGTAGTTGAAGCGATTGTCACAGCGGTAGCCGTGCGCGGCGGTCGGATCGACCCTGAATTTCACATCAACGCTGTCGTTGAGCGGATCGCCGTTATCGTCACAGGCGGCGTCCTTCATCATAACGTTCAGCGTCCTGCCCAGAGCGGCTCCGAAAGCGTCATAATCTCCCGTCACCCTCAGCATGATTGCAGGCACGATAAGGCTTGCGACAGCGGAAACTATCGCCGAGGTCTCGGGCATGAAAACGTTATATTCATCATCTGTTCCCGCGTTTGCGACCAAGTCGGTCATCGCAAAGCCCGTGACATAAACGATCGGCGTATATGAACAGCCGCATTTGTCGCTCGCATACGAAGAAAAGGAAGCGGCGCTCACCGAAAAGGTCAGCAAGACCGCAAGAATTACAGAAATAACCTTTTTCATACAAGCCCTCCCCTGTTTACATTACTTTTGTATTATATCATAAGTTTTTATCAATATCAATTCTTATTTTATTGAAATTGTCATAAGCATTTATACGGAGTGATGTTGATGACGAACGCAAAAAAGCTTTTTATAAATACGGTTTCGCTGACAATTGCGGCATTTCTGATGAAAACGGTCGCCGTCAGCTTCAATGTTTATCTGACAAACAAAATCGGTGCGGACGGCATAGGTCTTTTTCAGCTCATCGCCGCCGTTTACGGTATGGCAATCACCTTTTCCGTTGCGGGAATACGTCTTGCGGCAATGAGACTGGTTGCCGACAATATCGCGCTCGGGAAATACAACGACCGTCAGATAATGCGCCGCTGTCTTATTTATTCCTTTGTCTGCGGCGCAGTTATTGCCGCTCTTCTGGCAGGCTTTTCGGGCTTCATCGGAGCAAAATGGATAGGCGACGCACGGAGCGTTCCGTCCCTGAAGGTGCTGAGCCTGAGTCTGCCGTTTGTCGCTATGTCGGCGGCGCTGAACGGTTATTTCACCTCCGTCAGGAAGGTCGTGCGCTATACGGCAGTCCAGCTTGCCGAGCAGATTTTCAAAATCATTATCACTGTTTTTATGCTGAAAACCGTAATCAACTACGGGCTTGAGGCCTCCTGCACGGCTATCGTTTTCGGAATTTCCTCGGCGGAGCTTTTCTCTCTCTGCTGTTCGTACACGCTTTACCGCTTTTCCGTCTGCAAGCCGAAGGAGACAGAAGCAGGTCGCGATATCTGGAAACGTATTTTCCGCATATCAATTCCCGATACTGTAGGCTCGGAGATGCGCTCGATACTCATGACAGTTGAACACCTGCTGATCCCTGTCGGTCTGCGAAAATCGGGCAGCGATCCCCAGTCCGCCCTCGCCTCCTACGGAGTTATCCACGGCATGTCGCTTCCGCTCGTGCTCTACCCCTCCGCCCTGCTGTCCTCTTTGTCGGGTCTGCTCGTGCCCGAGATATCCGCCCTGCACATATCGGGCAACAAGCCGAGAATAAATTACATGATAGCCAGAGTTCTCCACCTGACGCTGATTTTTTCCATCGGCACGGCAGGGATTATGTATTTTAACGCAAAAAGGCTGTCATTTGCGGTTTACGGCAATGACAGCGCTTTCTTTTATATTCAAATTCTTTCGCCCCTTATTCCGATCATGTACTGTGATATGTCTGTTGACGGTATGCTTAAGGGACTTGATCAGCAGGTCAGTTACATGCGGTACAATATTATTGACGCTTCGATCTGCGTCGTGCTGGTTTACCTGCTTGTTCCGATTTTTTCCGTTAAAGGATATGTTATTGTCATCTTTGTCAGCGAAATAATCAACTTTTTTCTCAGCTTTCGAAGGCTGACAAAGGTAAGCGATGTAAACGTCTCTTTTTTTAAGGATATTTTTGTTCCGACATTCTGTGTTATCGGTGCAAATCTTTTGAAAAACATGATTTTCGGTTCAATAAGTTTTGCAAGCGCAAAGCTTGCGGCTTCCCTTGAAATAATCGCTGCTGTTTTCTTATATCTCGGAATGATACTTCTTTTCCGTTCTGTTGACAGGGAAGAGCTTAACTGGCTGAAATCTTTAATAAAATGAATTACGATGCCTTAAGTCTGAGTCTCAGCTTATCGGCAATCATTGCTATGAATTCGGAGTTTGTCGGCTTTCCGCGTGAGGACTGGATCGTATAGCCGAAATACGAGCTGAGCACGTCAACGTCTCCTCTGTCCCATGCAACCTCAATGGCGTGGCGAATTGCTCTTTCAACTCTCGACGACGTTGTTTTAAAGGTCTTGGCAACGGTCGGGTACAGAAGCTTTGTGACCGAGCCCATCATCTCGGTGTTGTTGATGGAAAGAATTATTGCTTCTCTGAGGTACTGATAGCCCTTGATATGAGCGGGAACGCCTATCTGGTGCATGATCTCGGATACAACAACCTCAAGGTCATTCTCCGTTTTCTCAAAGGAGCCCGAAGTGCGCCAGCCTGCCAGCTGAGCAATGCGCTGAGCGATAACGTTCGCCTCAACAGGCTTGAGAAAGTAATAATCCGCCCCTCCGTTAAGGATCTCACTTTCAAACCGCATGTTGTCAACGCTCGAAAGAACTATCAGAATCGGCTTTCTTCCGTCCTTCATCTCCCTAATCTGTCTTATAACGCCGAGAGCGTCAATATGGAGCATGAACGCGTCCATGATCACGACATCGGGCTTTTCAAACTTCGCCTTCGTCAGAACCTGAGCGCCGTCCTTGTCAGACAGGACCACACTGTATCCGTACGAGGTAAACTCCCGAACACAGCTCTGACCGAAATCGTTGTTTTCCGCAATCAGAATTTTGATCTTATTTTCCATTTTAATACTACCTCCGTGAAATTTTTTCACCGATATATTACCATTTTATGGCATTTTTGTCAAGGAAAATTTTCCATTTTTTTACCATTTTTCTTTGCCATCTGCGTTACGATTGTGAAAAAGCGATAAAAATGTTGTTGAATCTTGAGATATAAACAAAAAAGCACCGCTTTTTCCTGTATTAAAACACGAAAGAAAGCGGTTTTTGTATATTGTTTTTTTGAATTATAAAATCAGTTTTTGGTGTTATTTGAGAAGATTTACGGAATAACCGATATTGTATTCTTATGACGCGGCCTTCGTTTTCTGCTCCTGAGACAAGCTCTGAGCAGTCTCAACCATGTTTTCGGCAAATATGCCGTAGCCCTCGGACGGGTCATCGACAAAAACATGAGTGACCGCGCCGACAAGCATGCCGTTCTGAATGATAGGACTGCCGCTCATGCCCTGAACTATTCCGCCCGTTTTTTCGAGTAATACGGGATCCGTGACCTTCAGGACAAGATTGCGCTGATTATCCTTGTTGTTGAGCACCTTTTCTATCTCAATGTCATAGTAAGCCGAGCCGTTGTCGTCAACGGTACAGATAATTTGAGCAGCGCCGATTTTTACCTCCTGCCTTAATGCAACGGGAACAACATTGCTGTTTTGATCAAAGGTGTCCATTATTCCGTAAACACCCGTTTCGCCGTTGATATAAAGGCTTCCTATCGTGCCTGCGGAGAAAACTCCGCACAGCTCACCGGCGCTGCCGCTTGTGCCCTTATAGCACCCCTTTATCAGAGCTTCGACCGCATCTCCGCCCGAAAGGGGCATTATTTCTCCCGTATCCGTATCACATACGGCATGACCGAGACCCGCAAACACTCCGTTCGTTCTGTCATACCAGGTAACTGTACCAATCCCTGCCGTGCTGTCTCTTATCCAGAGCCCGCCCTTGTAGGTTGAGTCCTCGGAGCAAAGCACGGGTGTGAAATCAATTTCCTTGCGTTTTCCGTCGCGTTCGATTTTCAGCCTCAGCGTTTTGCCGTTGCCCGAGGCGAAAATTGCAGAAAGCTCGCGGTTTCGGAAAACCTCAACACCGTCAACAGAGATTATCATGTCTCCCTCTTTAAGTCCCGACAGTCTGCCGGGGCTGACGTTACCCGATGCGGTCGTTACTGCATCAATGCGGATAACCATAACGCCTTTTGTATACAGGCGTATTCCGAAAGCGTTTCCCCCGGGGACAACGTATTTTCGGCGCGAGACCTTAACCTTTGCGGATTTAACAGGAAAAACATTAAAGAGCCTGACGGAGGTAAGGTATTCGGTTTCAACGGGAGAAACATCCTTTGCGCTGTGGTTTACAAGAGCCTGGCAGACGTATGTTTTTCCGACGTTCATTTTATCGTATTCACTGATCGTCATTTCGTCGGGAATACGGACATATCCCACAATAACGAGCATCATAATAACGCCCGAAACAAAAAAACAGATCATACTGATTATCCGAATACACTGCTTCAATGAAAAAGCACCTCCGAGTTTAATTTATCCCGAAGGTGCTTTTTTATTCAATTTTTAAAAATTTATCAATCCGTGATCGGCTGATTTTCAATCATCGTTATCATGCCCATATAATAGTTGAGCAGCGATTCCTCGTCGATGCCTATTCCTATCGCATTGCCGTGGTCGCCCGTGCTCAGCGGCATAACGTTCCAGATTCCCGTTCTGATATTGTTCGGGTCATAGTCCGTGTGAGCGTCGCCGAAAGGATACTGAGCGGCAACAACATTAACCAGTCCGTCATTCGCGACCCACGATTCATCTATCTCATACGGTGCGTCGGGGTTGGAGGTATATATACCCATCATCTCGGAAAACGGCCTGAGAATAAAGAGTGTGCTCGGCAAGGCAACCTGCATCTTGCCTGTTATCGGGCTGTCGGCAGTGGTCCTGAACGCATAGGAATAATAATAAACATTGTCATCAAGAGAGAGCCTGTCGTTGAGAGCCTTTGCGCCCTCGCATGAAAGGTCAAACGCAACGTTATCATACTTCTGCTGCAGTATTGTATGCAGTGCTTTATAAACATGGTTGACCGTTGTCTTCTCTCCGGGAACAAACGTCAGTCCGAACTGCTCAAGATGGAAATCGACATATCCGTTGAGCGGCGAACGTCCCAGGACGGCAGCATACAGGAACAAAGCTATTTCACCTATTTCAATAAGGTTAAGGTCATTAGCTATATAAGCAAGTGTTGTTCCGTTGTTCGGAGAGCAAATCGTGGTAACGGAATTCACCCAGTTTGCTTTACCGCCTGTAAAGAGCGGAGAAATATCATTGGCATCCGTGGCTGCAATTTCATCCGGATCACCTTTTGAAAGAAGACCCTGCAAAAGTCTGATTGTATTTCCGCCGAAGGAATGTCCGATAAGATTAACCTTATTCATAAGGTCATTTTCATCCTTCTCGCCCCAGTTTTTGACAATCGGCTCCGTGTACATTCTGCCATAGCGAAGATGCTTATGCTTCTTGGAATGAGCCTCGCCATAGTCAACACGTGTGCCGGTCAGCTGTGCATAAAGCTCGCACGCTCTGTCCCAGTTACTCGAGAACGGACCGACCGAAGCATCACGGCACTCTATGCCTTTTTCTCTGAGTTTTTGCATAAGGTGGCAGGATGTTGCGCCCCAATATGAGAAATCCTGGTTTATGCCTTCATCCTCGCCCCAGCCGAGAAAGCCGTGAACGAAAATATAAGGGTAGCTTTTGTCCGTCTCGCCGGATTTATCCTCCGGCACAACAAAGCCCGGAACAAAGCTCACAAATGCCATGACCAAAGCAACCCAAGCCGCAACTAAAGACTGAAACATAAACGCACCACGCCCTCTTTTATTGTTATTTTAATAATATGATATTTCCGTCGTTTTGTCAAGAAATACCAGAAAAAACTGTTGAATCTGCTTAAACATCAAATACGTTTATACCCGTAACAGGGTGAACGCGGCGATTCATTTCACCGTCGATAATGTTGACGAATATCTCCGCCGTTACACCGATGATCGCCTCGGTCAGATGTCCGCCGACAACGTTGCAGTCCTCACCCGAGAAAGAGGCATGAAGATGAAGATACGGCTTGCCGTCCTTCCTCGTCATATTTCCGAGCAGGGAGACAATCTCCATCGGCTCGTCAAAGGTTTTCGGCATATATTCTCCCTTTTCGAGATTATAGAAGCCGACCGTTGCACGGCTGACGGCTCCGATGCCGTTGACCTGCGCAAATCCTATATTTTCTTTTTCACCAAGCTCAAGCAATGACGTCACAATGTCCTCGCCGATGCTTAACCTTACGCTTATGATATCACCGTTTTTTCTGTAATACATAACAGCCGCCCTTTCACGACATTTTTCGTCAATTGAAATTTGACAATTCTATGATTAAATAATAATATATACTTAAATAAAATTCAAGCTTTTTTCGAAAGGAAGTCCCACTTAACGGCAAAAGGATTGACAAAAGCGCAAAATAATTATATTATTAAATTACCAAATTACAGGAGGGTAATACCATGAGCAATGAAACCGGCAAACAGCTTATCAAATCGGCAGCGGCGGTTATCTGCGTTGCAGGCATTTGTATATCGGCAATTATTTCAACCGACAAGGTTGCGGACACTATCAAGGCGACCGCTTCCTCGTCGCAGGTTCAGCAGGGAGGCGCTTCCTACAGCGGCGACAGCATACCCACCGACGAGCCTATTATTGACAGCAACATAAGCACGGACGATGTAACCGATCCTTCGTCGGTGGATCAGCCGGACGCAGCTCAGCCCGACAGCTCACAGTCGGACAGCACGGGATCAGGCTCCTCTCAGTCAGGCTCGGGCACGGCAAGCACACCGTCAGCAACAAAGCCGAGCACAAGCAAGAAAATGAGCAAGGCGGAGATAATCAGCTACTGCAACACGGCTCTCAACAAGGCGAAGGCCGCCAAGGTCGGCTACAATAAAAAGATGGTAAGAGAGGTTAAGGGAAATACAGACGGTATCTCTCAGAATCTTATTAAACTTGTTGCCGCAAACAAGAGCACAACGATGAAGAAAGGCAGTGCCGACATAAAGGACGACTTCCCTGCGGCAGGCTATGACTGGTCAAGCAAGCTCAGAGAGCAGGACGTTGCAAACGCAACGCTCAAGAAAAACGGTCAGTATTACGAGATCAGACTTACTCTCGGCAAGGAGCAGAATCCTGCCAAGGGTGAAAAGAGCAGCTACGGCAGAGTAATGTCCGTTATCGACGCCGCGGAAGCAGGCAAAATGGTTCCGGGTATCAAAACCATCAACATGAGCTATCACGATGGCTATGTTTACGCAAAGGTTGACTCAAAGACAGGCAAGCTCGTTGCCGCCGAGTTCTCCGCCGCCGCAGACATTCAGGCGGATATCATGGTCTTTGGCAACATTTCGGTCAAGGACATCGTCAGCACCGAAACCTTTACAAACATCGTTTGGTAAAAATCAATATATAACTCAACGCTCTCTTGCAATTGCAGGAGGGCGTTTTTTCTGTCAAAAAGCGGGAATAGATTATTTTAAATTTTTGTGATATAATTTTATAAATTTATGTCATTTTTTTAATTTCGGTTGGCTACTGTATGAGGGGAAGTATAAGGAGGTGTAAAGGTGTCTCGCAAAAAGACTGAAGCAGAAGAAATTGTCAATGATTGCTACGAAAAATACTATCAGTCAATTTATAAATATTGCTATGCAAGGCTCGGCGACCTGAACGAGCACGCATACGACTGTGTGCAGGATACCTTTCTTGTTCTTCAAAAGAAGCTGTCGGAGGAAATCGACATAGAGCATCTGAGAGGCTTTCTTTACCGAACCGCAGATACCTTTGTCATGAGAGCGAAGGATCATTATAAAAAGCAGGTTCAGCGAACCGCTCAGCTTGATGAAGCCGAAAGAAAAGAATCGCCGCCGATAATTGCGGACAGCTTCGACTATGACAAATGTGCGGCAATGCTTGTAGCCCTGCTTTCGTGCGAGGAGCAGGAGCTATATGAAATGAAATACATAGAGCGGATCCCGCTGACGGAAATTGCGGAACGGCTGAATATATCAACGCCTGCCGCCGCCAAACGGACCTCGCGACTGCGGCAAAGAATTAAAGAACTTGTGAAACAGCAACGGCTGTTTGAGAATGAGGTGATAATGTGAACAAACTTATAATAACGCAAAGCATATTGAATGAAATATATGACGACAGCTCCTTTAAAAGCGACATTTCGGAGCTTATCAATTCACTGATTGACGCCGAGCTTCAAAAGGAAGATCCCGATTTTGATTTTATTGACGAATGCGCGGAGACTCTGATCGAGGTTCAGTCGGGTAATTATTCCGAGGCTATGCCGCTCATTGCCAAGAATAAATTTGAGGATAAGGAGAAGCGGCGCAAGGTTCTGAGCATCTTCCTCGCCTGTGCGGTCGTGTTCACCCTGAGCATCGGAGCGGTGGCGGTGAGCCACACAGTTGAGAAGAAGAAAGAGGAAGAAACCACAACGCAGATAACGGAAAAAACTACGACAGCCGCGCCGACAAAAGCAACGACTGCGGCGGCTACGACCAAGGCGCCCTCCGACGTTCATGCCGTCAATCTTTATCTGAGCTATTCCGACAGCTTCAAGGAATCGTATTCCAAGGGCGAAAAGCTCGACCTCAGCGGACTGACGGTAACAGTCGATTTCAGCGACGGCTCGAGCAGGGATGTTGACCTCAGCGAGTGCAAGGTTATCACGAACGACAATTTCGGCGAAACGCGCTTTGCGGAGGAGGTCACAATCGAATATCAGGGCTTGAGAAGAAGCTTTGTTGTTATCTTTGAAGAAAACGCCCTCCCGATCAAGCCGTTCAACCCCGAGGAGCATACCTTCTTTGACACAAGAACGTATCCCGAGAAGATAGAATCAAGCGTGCAATATGTTGAGGTTGAGGCAGGAAAAAGTACGAGGGTCACAATGCGGAAAAACAATGACGGCTTCGTTTGCTTCACGACCGACAACGACCTGCTGGAGGACGTGTCAATATCCTATCTCGGCGGTTTCAGCGGCAGAGAGATCTATTTAGACATTACGGGAGGCAGTACCCCGGGAGTAACTAAAATCTCTCTCGCCTATGAGCACAACAGCAACAACATCATGACAGAAATAACGGTAAGGGTCGTTGAGCCCGGCGGCAGCCAAGATCAATAAATTATTGCAATAATAAGAGCTTTATGGTATTATAAATTCGAGGAGGATAAAAATATGGAATTTTTCAGAGCAACGGTTATGCCCAGCAAAAGGCTTTTCCGCCAGGCGGGAGACGCTTTTGTACACAAAAACAAGTCACTTAAGGTTTTGTTCATCATCGGTATGGTAATGTGTCTGGTGTCTGCACCTGTGCTGACATACCTATCATATATAACACATATTGACAAATTATACCTCTCACCGGCAGGTATCATTTTTATAGCGTACTACTTTTTCGGTCCGTCTTATCTCGGAAATGCGCTGTTCAGGTCGCAGTCGAAAAAGAATCTCAACAAAGAAACGCTTTACACCTTTCATGAGAACGAATTCAAGCTTTCAACGGTTGATTCAAATGTCGTTCATAACTATTCGGCGATCGAGGAGCTTTATGAAACGAACGATCTGATATGCCTCTATATCAACAAAAGCGCGGCGTACATCATTCCGAAGGACAGCATCAGGAATCCGCTCTGCGATGTCAGAGCCTTCCTTGAAGCAAAGGTAGGAAAGAAGTTCGTCTTTGTCAAGAAGAAATCAACGGGCGCGGCAATCGCAAAGTTCATTGCCGTCATCGTTGCAAGCATCGTATTGAGCCTTTTTGCCTCGGGTCTGTCAAACGTCATGATGGATAAGCCGCAGACCTTCTCCTACGAGGACTACAGCATTACGCTTGATCAGCATTTTTATGAGGACGACACCTTAGCGGGCTGCGATTATTCGATCTTCTCCTCCGATGTCACCGTCACCGTATGCAAGTACACGCAGGAGGACGTTGATTACTCGGTAGGCAAGGAAAATGCAACCATTGAGGAAGCGGCAAAATCATACTGCGAGGACAGCACGATAAAGGATTCAAAGTCGCTGAATCACTACACCTACGCGGTAGCTTTTTACGATAGCTACGACAGTTATGATTACTACAATCTGATTTACATTCAGCAGATAAACGATGAATACTGGGTAACGCAACTGTACTGCGATAAATCAGATGAAGATAAATATGCGAAAAAATTCGAGGACTGGGCTCTGTCGATTCGGATGAAAACCAACAAAGCATAAGCGAAAGGACTGCTCCGTAAACAATCGGAACAGTCCTTTTTTTGCAAGTTTTTTAAAAAAGCTTAAACACTTCTTATTACCATTTGATATTTTTTTCAACATATAGTATAATGTATCCATAAACAAAAAAGGAAGATAAAATATGAACAAAGAAAACGTCTTACTGATATGCTATATAATAATTTTTACGGTCTTTAACCTTGCGGTTTTTCTGATGTACTATCTCTTCGGATTCACCTATGACCGCGACCTCAGAAAGACTGAAAAGCGCATGGTTTTGCCGCCGATATCCCGTTTCTTTTTCTTTTTTAGGGGTATTCAGAGTAGCTCCCGATCAAGACCGACAAAGCTCTGCGGCACATGCGAGCTTTTTGCGTTCGCGTACCTGATCGGAATGGAGATAATCAACGTAATTATCGCGCTTATTTCCAACGATCTTGTGCTCTCTTGCAGAGTTTCCGTTGTCTGCTTCGCGTTGCTTTTGGCTGTAATAATTATTTTTACAATCAGAGCCAAGAAAAAAATCAAAGCGGCCGCGCTTGAGGAGCACAAAAGAAATGTTGAAAAATATTTAACTCCAAAGGAAACCATTGACATTAACAATGACAGCGTTGTTGATGAATTTCTAAGTGAGCCGCACGAAAAGCCCGATGGCAATTTCAATCCGCTGAATCTTTTTGACGAAAAAAGCCTTGCGGAGGAGGCCACGGACGTTTCCGAAGGAAGAGAAGCCTTCAGCGAAATGAAGAAGAGCATCACCGCCGAAAATTCCGTTGAAAACGCTATTGCAGAGGAAATTTTATCGGCTCAGCGCAACCCGAACGATGCCGACCGTGAAACAGCGGACGTTTCCGAGGGAATGGAAGCCTTCAGCGAAATGAAAAAAAGCATCATCGCCGAAAATGCGGTTGATGATGCTGTTGCCGAGGGTATATTATCCGCTCTGCTCAACGCGGACGATACCGACCGCGAAACGGCGAATCTCAATGAGGGTATGAAAATGCTTGAGAAAATGCGAAACAATCCGATTGAGGATGAGCCGCCGATCCCGTTACCCTGACACGGCTATTCCCATATCCGCAAGGGCGGCAACATCTGCCGAATCAACGGAGCCGTCAAGATTTGCGTCTGCCAGCAGGGCTGTAACCCTTTCGCTCAGCATACCGTTGGCAACACATTCCGCCAGCACAGCGTCCATGCCGTCGAAGCTTCCGTCCCTGTTGACGTCTCCCCTTTCAACAATTTCAGAACTGTCTATGCAGCTGCCGTTATAATCAAGACGGTAGCTTTTGTTTTCTATCTGCAATGTGTAGCCCTCTGCGGCAGTCGGAGCTTCGCCGTACGGCACGACCAGATTCTCGCCTATGCGCACACATCTTTCGGTGTAAGGAAAGACCTCCTCGTAACCGTCACTGTTGTATCTGAGGAATTTCACATTTCCGTCATTCATATAAACCGTTGCGAGCGAATACTCCGAATCGGTATAGAAATACAGGTTTTCATCATCGGCATGACCCGCGGTTATGGGCTGATTTTCAATTCCGTTTTGGTAAACTGCTTTGAAATCCGTCAAAGGAACGGTCAGCATCGTCACTGCATTTCCCTTGCTGTTATGAATTCCGCCAAACTCGGTCTTGCAATTGCTGCCGTTTCCTATGCTGTCAGCGCCCGTGCCTGCAATCGCCTTGACACTGCCGCCGTTGATAATGACCGTTCCGCCGTTTCCGCTGAAGCCGCCGCCGATTCCTGCCGCCTTGCCGCCGCCCGTAGCGGTTACTGTTCCGCCGTTTATCGTTACTGTTCCGCCGCCTGCGAGCATTCCGCCGCCGATTCCTGCACCGTATTCGCCGCCGACAGCCGTAATATTGCCGCCGTTGACCGTTATCGTTCCGCCCGATCCCGAGGAACCGCCGCCGATTCCCGTGCCGTAGCCGTCAATTCCGCCCGTTGCGTAAATCGTGCCCGAATTGATAGTCAGCGTGCCGTTTGAGTGTCCGTTGCCGCCGCCGATTCCCGCTTCAATCGTGCTTTGAGCGTAGAGAATGCCGCCGCCCTCAATCGTTAGCGACGCTTTGAGGGAAATCTCAACTCCTGCGCGGTACGTTCCCGAAGCAAGACGGTTCTTACCGCTGACGGTCAGCCTCACCGAAGAGGAATTGAGAATACAGAAAGCGCTGTCATTTTCGCTGTTTCTCGCTATGTTCAGATTTTTAATCTCAATATCATGAGTGCCCGAGTCAACGGTTATGCCCTTATTTAAAGCCTTTAACCGGTTACTCTGAGTGACCGTATATCCGCACGGATTCGGCTCCGTCACAGGCTTTCCGTCCGCATCATAGCCCGAAACAGTGCCGTCGCCGATTTTAACGTCACCGTAATCGAGATACAGCACCGTCCTGCCGCCCGTTGCATTTGTTGCTATCGGAAACGGCAAAAGCATTACGCATATTGAAAGAATAATTAAACAGAGCTTTTTCATTTTACCACCTATGATAAACGGCACCTTTGCAGATGCCGTTTAACTGTTTTATTCTCCGAAAATATTGCCGAGGGCTTCACCGATGGACTCAAGAATAATGCTGTCACCGTTATTCT
>SAMEA104315424__coassemble_335_pt1 | contig 86224 bp, 83 predicted proteins | sample SAMEA104315424__metabat2_low_PE_031 | metagenome-assembled genome bin SAMEA104315424 (sample SAMEA104315424) | gut metagenome | biome: Monkey gut; feature: monkey-associated habitat; material: faeces | place: China | collected 2013 | reverse complement strand
CATCCGAGCGGCGCAATCCGCCGCCCACCTTCCCCTCAAGGGGAAGGCTGTTAAAATGTCAGCAGAAACCTATCTAGGTGCCCCTGCAGGGGCGGCAAGGAAAATTCTGCGTTAAAATGAATCAAACTAAACATTTATATAAATAAATCCGAAAACAACGGGGGTATGAAATTGGCAGGTAAAATCAACTTGAAAAACTTTTGGCAGCAGCTGAAACCGATGCTCGGCTACAATGCCGCAAACATTCTTTTCGGCGGCTCGACCTACATAATCAGCCTTTTCTTCATGTCGTATCTGACTGAGGTTGAGGGTCTTAACACCAAGCAGGCGGGCTGGGTCTTTGCCTTTGCCCACATCTGGGACGCGGTAACCGACCCTGCGATGGGTCTTATCACCGACCGAACAAAATCCAAGTTCGGCAAGCACCGCCGCTATCTTCTTTGGGGCATTGCGCCGATTTTTATATCCTATTTTCTTTTGTGGAACTCGTTTGGGCTTTCGCAGATCGTCAGCACGAACGTCATCACGGTCTACTACACCTGCGCATACATGCTCTTTAACACGGCATACACCCTCGTCTGCGTGCCGTACACGGCGATGCTCCCCGAGATCGCACCCGAATACTCGCTGAGAACGCAGTATAAATCCGTCGAATACATCTTCAATTCTGTCGGAATGGTTTCGTCATTCGTGCTCGTTTCCGCTGTTCTCGGCTTCACGGACGTTAAAACGCTCGAAGCAACCCCCGAGGTCAGGAGCAAGTTCCTTTTCATGGGCCTTGTGCTTGCGCTGTTCTTCTCGCTTCCGCTTCTTATCACGTTCTTCTCGTCCAAGGAAAAGGATTCAAGAGACATTGTTGTTCCGCCCGTCAATTTCCCGAATATGCTCAACGAGTACAAGCTCGTTTTCAAGAACAAGGCTTTCAGACAGTATTTTGCCCTCAGCACGTTTTATTCGATTTCAAAGGGCTTTTACAACAACTCGAATCAGTATTTCATAAAGCATGCCGCGAAGCGCTGGAACAAATATAATATTCTCAACACCGTTGCAGGTGTTGCCGAGGCCTCAGGCTTCCCGATAAACTATGCGCTGACGATGAAATACGGCAAGCAGCTCTGCGGAAAGCTCCTCGGACCTATTATGATAGTCGGTCTTGCGATCTCGCTTTTCGTCAATGAGAGCACGCCGTCATGGGTTCTCTACCTCGCGTCGGTTCTTTACTGCTTTGGCTTCTCGGGCGTTGGCTTTGTCGGAACAAACACTCAGCCCGACGTTACCGACGTTGACGAGCTTATCACAGGCCGCCGCCGTGAGGGTGTAATTTCAACATTCTCGTCGCTCATCAAAAAGACCATCAACGGCTTGATGGCGGCGCTGACTGGCTACATTCTTGCCGCTTTCGGCTTCCATACGGGTGAGGGTGCGGTTCAGACAACGATGGGTATGTTCGGCATCAAGTTTACATATTCGATTTTGCCGATTATTTTCGCCCTGCTTTCGATCATCGGAATTTATCGCTACAAGATGACGAAGAGCGATCATGAGCTTATCAAGATGGCGATAGCCATGAAGAAGGAAACGGGTAAGGTTGTTCTTTCACCGGAGGGAAGAAAAATTTGTGAGGACATCGCAGGTCAGGAATGGGGCAACATGTGGATAGGCAAGGCTGAAATTCCGCAGGAGCTTGCAGAGCTGACCGAAGTAAATACAAACAACTGACGGAGGTTTTTTTATGACACGTTATGAATATGCAAGGGCGAAATATGCCGAGATAGGCATTGACACGGAAAAGGTTATCGAAACGCTTGCAAAGGTTCCTGTTTCCGTCCACTGCTGGCAGGGCGACGATGTTACGGGCTTTGACTCGAAGCAGGCGCTTTCGGGCGGAATCCAGACCACGGGCAACTACCCCGGCAAGGCAACCACCCCCGAGGAGCTTATGGCTGACCTCGACAAGACGTTTTCGCTTGTTCCCGGAAAGAAAAAGCTCAATCTTCACGCGAGCTATGCTATTTTTGAGGACGGCGAATTTGCCGACAGAGATAAAATTGAGCCGAAGCATTTCGCCAAATGGGTGAAGTTCGCGAAGGACAGGGGAATGGGCATCGACTTCAACCCGACCTTCTTCTCACACCCGATGGTCAAGGATAATCTTACGCTTTCCTCGCCCGACGAGGAGGTTCGCACGTTCTGGGTGAATCACGGCAAGGCATGCCTTAAAATTGCCGAATATTTTGCAACCGAAACGGGTGTTCCTTGCGTAATGAACATCTGGATCCCCGACGGATACAAGGATATCCCTGCCGACAGGCTTGCTCCGAGAGCGAGATTCAAGAAGTCGCTCGACGAGATCCTTTCCGTTCCATATGACAAGAGCAAGGTTTATATCACGCTCGAATCCAAGGTTTTCGGCATCGGTCTTGAATCCTACACGGTCGGTTCCGCCGAGTTTGCGCTTTCGTATGTAAACTACAAGGGCATCACTCCGCTCATGGATAACGGCCACTACCACCCGACAGAGGTCGTTTCCGATAAGATTTCCTCGCTTCTGCTTTTCAACGAGAAGATCGCGCTTCATATCACACGCCCCGTACGCTGGGACAGCGACCATGTTGTACTTTTTGACGACGAGACAAAGGAGATAGCAAAGGAAATCGTCGCTCATGACGCACTTGACCGTGTGTTCATCGCAACGGACTATTTCGACGCTTCGATCAATCGAATTGCCGCATGGACTATCGGTCTGAGAAATGTTCAGAAGGCGCTTCTCAATGCGCTTCTCACTCCGCATAGGGAGCTTGCAAAGCTCCAGGACGAGAGCAATTCCACCAAGCTTCTCGCAGCTCAGGAGGAGCTGAAGTTCTTCCCGTTCGGCGATGTTTGGGCGGAATACTGCGCACGTCAGGGCGTTATCGCCGACGGCACATGGCTCACCGAGGTTGAAAAATACGAAAGCGAAGTCCTTTCGAAGAGATAAATGTAAACAGGCAGGCTACCGCAGCTTGCCTGTTTTTTTATGTGTGGCTCCTCCTATGGGGTAGCGAAGCGGCGCGACGGTAGTGAATGAACGTCCGGTGGACGTTCAGAGCCGCGACGTGACCGAGCCGCAGCGAGACGCTGTCGCGGCTCGTCCGTGACTGAGGGGCTTGTTCAAGAGATAATATAAAAGTGAAAAGATGCAGAAGTTCTCTAAAACTCCCAAAAAATATTACCAATTTGTTAATTCTTTCATTTACCCCTTGCAAAATCGGATAAATAGGACTATACTAAATTAGCACTCAATAATAAAGAGTGCTAATTTTCTTATTACATTACAGACAGGTGATATATATGCGTACAAAACAGTTCAAGGCAGAGTCAAAAAAGCTGCTTGACATGATGATCAACTCGATCTATACCCACAAGGAAATTTTCCTGCGTGAGCTCATTTCCAACGCGAGCGACGCGATGGACAAGCTCTATTACCATTCATTGCAGAACAACCTCGCTCTCAACAGAAGCGACCTCACGATCAAAATTCAGCCCGACAAAGAGGCGAGAACCCTCACAATTTCCGATAACGGTATCGGCATGAACGGCGAGGAGCTTGAGCAGAACCTCGGCACGATCGCAAAGAGCGGCTCGTTCGACTTCAAGAACGACAACGAGAAGAAGGAGGACGTTGACATCATCGGTCAGTTCGGCGTCGGCTTCTATTCCGCATTCATGGTAAGCGATAAAATCGAGGTAGTCAGCAAGGCCTTCGGCGACAGCGAGGCTCATAAATGGACCTCAAAGGGCGCTGACGGCTACACGGTTGAGCCGTGCGAGGCTGATTTTGACCACGGTACCGTAATCACTCTTTATCTCAAGGAGAACACCGAGGACGATGATTACGAGCAGTACCTTGAGGAGTACAAAATCAAGGAAATCGTCAAGAAATATTCCGATTATATCAGATATCCCATCACGATGGACTGCACCCACAGCCACCTCAAGGAGGGCACCGAGGACGAGTATGAGCAGGTGACGGAGACCGAAACGCTCAACTCCATGGTTCCCATTTGGAAGAAGAACAAGAACGAGGTCACGGCCGACGAGTACAGCAGCTTCTACAGAAATAAGTTCTATGATTACGAGGAGCCGGCAAAGGTCATCCATGCGAAGATGGAGGGTCAGGTGATGTACAACACCCTGCTCTACATTCCGCGCCACGCTCCGTTCGATTACTACACCAAGAACTACGAAAAGGGCTTACAGCTCTATTCAAACGGCGTTCTCATCATGGAAAAGTGCGCCGACCTGCTTCCCGATTATTTCAGCTTTGTAAAGGGTCTTGTTGACAGCGAGGATCTGTCGCTTAATATCTCCCGTGAGATGCTCCAGCATGACGCACAGCTCAAGCTCATCGCAAAGAGCCTTGAAAAGAAAATTCATTCCGAGCTTATCAAGCTGATGAAGGATTCGCGCGATACCTACGAAATGGTATACAACGCATTCGGCACTCAGCTCAAGTTCGGAATTTACAACGCATTCGGCGCAAAGAACGACACTCTCAGCGACCTTCTTATGTTCCATTCGTCGAACGATAAGAAGCTGACAACGCTCAAGGAATACGTCGGCAGAATGAAGGAGTCGCAGGATACGATTTACTACGCATGCGGCGAATCCGTTGCCAAGATCGAGCTTCTTCCGCAGGTTGAGTCGGTCGTTGACAAGGGCTATGAGGTTCTCTATTTTACCGAGAATGTCGATGAATTCGCAATTAAGATGCTCAACGAGTTTGAGGGCAAGAAGTTTGCGAACATCTGCACCGACAGCATTGAGCTTGACAGCGAGGAGGAGAAAGAGGAGCTTAAAAAGAAGAACGAGGACGGTAAGGAGATGCTCGATTACCTTAAGGAGAGCATCGGCGACGGCGTTTCTTCCGTAAGATTTACGAATAAGCTCAAAAAGCACCCCGTATGCCTTACCACTGAGGGCGAAATTTCACTCGAAATGGAAAAGGTTCTCAACTCGATGCCGACCAACGATCAGAAGGTCAAGGCAAATATCGTACTTGAAATCAACGAGAATCACCCGATCGCACAGAAGCTCGCCGAGCTTTACGAGAGCGATAAGGAGAAGGCGGGCAAGTACGCAAAGATACTTTACGCACAGGCTCGACTGATCGAGGGACTTTCGATCGACGACCCGACAGAGCTGAGCAACATGGTTTGTGACTTGATGGTATAAAGCCGCACCCGATCGAAAGCTAAATAATGCTCCAAAGCACCGCTGAACACTCAGCGGTGCTTGATTTTTATGCTTTACAGTTGAGCTCATGAGTCTGCGTCTTTAAATGTTGTTTACAACAACTTGCACAAAAAAATAATTCGTTTTTTGTAACATAGTTGCTTTACTTTTCTTTGCAAAAAAAGTATAATATAGTAAACATATATGATCTCGAAAGGGGCAGAATATCATGAGCAAGAAAAAGAAAGTCTCGGCGGATCCGAATGAGGAAATCGTTGAGACCAAGAAGGCTAAAAAAGCAAAGAAGGCCAAGAAAGAAAAGACTCCGATGGAGCCTGAAACCAAGAATGCACTTGTCAAGAGCATTACCGCTGTTGTTTGCGTAATTGCGATCTGCGTTACGGCTGTTGTAAACACGGGCAAGCTCTGCGACGCCGCGAAGAAGGCGGCTGAGCAAAAGGGCGGCGCTTCGGCTACCGACACAGTTGACGGCAATGTTGATGATAACGGTGATAACGGCGAAATTCCGACTGATCCCAACGGTGAGGTTCCGACAGACGCTAACGGTGAGGTTCCGACCGATGCAAACGGCGAGACTCCGACAGACGCCACTCCTGCTGATAACAGCACAGGCGGAAACACAGGCTCTTCAACAGCAAAGACAAAGAAAACAAACACAGGCTCTTCGATCCCGACAGGCACAGCTCAGATCGTTAGCTACTACAACACAGCTACGGCTAAGGTTGCTTCCAAGAAGGCTGCTTTTAACAAGACAAGAACAACAACAGAGAAATCTTATGAAGCCGGTGCGGCACTCAAGGCCTCCAAGGACATCGTTTACAAGTTCATGGGCGTTGGCGACGCAAATAAATTCACAAAGTCGGTTACTTCGGCAGACGCTGACAGCTACCATAAGTATTTCAAGGCATCGAAGCTCACCGCTTCCGATGTTACAGCGGCAACATGCGTAAAGAACGGCAACAACTACACGATCACACTCAAGATCAAGAACGGCTCGAGCAAGGTTACGGGCGGTAAGGTCGTTTCCTCCAACAACGCTCCTCTTGACAGAAGCGGTCTTGCATGCGGCGACAACGATAAGAACTACTGGGATCACAAGACAGCCGAGAACGTTATGTCGGCTATCTCTCAGGTTCCTCTTTGCGGCAAGGCAAACATCTCCGAGAGCTATTCTAACGCTGTTATTACGGCAGTTGTAAACGCTTCGACGGGCAACCTTGTATCTCTCAACGCAAAGTTCAATTTCAGATTCGAGCTTTCAAGCGTTATGGGCACATCGGGCACAGCCGTTGCAACATCTGTTGTCAACATGACAGGCTTCAAGATGTAACATAAAAATGTAACATAATTACATAACAAAATTTACAGGGCTTCGCTGAATGCGGAGCCCTTTTTTGACAAATTTCATGATTTCAAAAAGTTTGTCACCAAGAACAAACACTTTACAGCCAAATATCACAATCATTATTGCTTTATTATAATTTTTGCCATAAAATGCAGAAATTTTTAATGAAATTATTGACAAAATAATCTGCAAAAGTTATAATTTAACCATGCTTTTGCACGATTTTTTTTAATCGTAATGCAGAACAGAATTATAAAAAAGGAGAAGAGATCATGTCTGAATTACAGAATGCCGCATTGGCAAGGGAAACGTTCGATACTCTTTGTCGAGCGCTTGATAAGGATAATTGGAAGTATAAAAAGAACGAGGAAGATCTGGAGGTCGAATGTACTGTACATGGCGAGGATTTGCCGATGGACGTTACATTCCGTGTTCGTCCCGACAAAATGGTTATCACGCTGCTGTCACATATTCCGTTCGTTATCAATGAGGATAAGCGCATTGATGCGGCGATCGCAGTCAGCGCGGTCAACAACATGCTTGTTGACGGATGCTTCGACTATAACGTTACCTCGGGACATATATTTTTCCGCATGGCGCACAGCTTTGTTGATAGCAAGATCAGCGAAGAGGTATTTATTTACATGCTTATCTGCTCATGCCAGACTATTGATGATTATAATGACAAATTTCTTATGCTTTCAAAGGGAATGATGTCGCTTGATCAGTTTATTGCATCTTTAAAACAATAATACAGGAGGAAATAATAATGTCTGATGAGATGAAAATGGAGCGTGCAAAAAAGGTTTACAACACCCTTTGCACAGCAATTGACAAAAGAGATTGGACCTATGACAGGGAGGACGAGGATCTTATTGTAAGATTCAATGTCAGCGGAGAGGACATTCCGATGAGCTTCATTCTTATTGTTGACGCTGACAGACAGCTTGTTCGTCTGCTGTCACCGATTCCTTTCAATATGGGCGAGGATAAGAGAATGGAGGGCGCAATCGCAACTTGCGTTGCTTCATACGGATTTATAAACGGAAGCTTTGACTATGACCTGGAGGACGGTTCGATAGTTTTCAGACTTACACAGTCTTTCAGAGGAAGCGATGTCAACGAAGAGGTTTTGCAGTATATGATCTCGCTGTCATGCAGTGTTGTAGATAATTATAATGACAGATTCATGGCGCTGAACAAGGGCTTGCTCAGCATCACGGATTTCATAGCAAAAGAAGGATAATTTACATTTAAGCTCCGATCATTTCGGAGCTTAAAACGATAATATGGGTATACGACGGTTATAATTGTTTTTATCGGCAGAATTCAGAAGTTAAACAGGTAGGAGAACTGTAATGAGCGAATACAAAATCAGTGAATTATTGGAACAGGTTAAAAGTAAATCAAGTGAAATCGGCGATAACGCGAACGCTCCTTTCACAGCGGAAAGATTCATTGTAGTCCTTATTGATATGATTCGGAATCATCCCGCAGGAACGGTCAACAGAGAGCTTGAAGGCGCTGCGAAGCTGCTTGACAAGTATGTCAATGATTTAAAATCGGCAAGAAGTACTTTGATGGAGCATATTGAGCAGAAAAGCACCCCGATAGTCGGCGCGACCATGATCAACACGAGCTTACTTGATGATCTGTACATGAAGAAAAAGCTAACGGAGGCATCAAAAACAGCAGAATCTGTCGGTGCGCCAAATGTGGATTGTCTTGTCTTGCTTATAGGTATATTTCATGATCCGAGCGAAACGATAAAAAAGATTATGAATAAAGTTCCTGCCGATGCAAGGGATGTTGATACACTTTTGAATGATGTTGACAAAAACAAGAATTCTTATAAGGCGCAGTCAGATGTCGGTATCGGTGCAGATTTACCCGAAAGCAGCGGAGCGAGCGACGGCACGCCTGCCGAAGTTAGGGCGAAAATGTCGAAATTGGTTCAGAGCACCAAGCAGATTCGTGAGGAGCTTCGTAAAAGAGTTTTCGGTCAGGATAATGCAATCAATACCTTTGTGACGGGCTACTTCCAGGCGCAAATGCTGGCGATGCTTGATAAATCCAGAAAACGGCCGAAGGCAGCATATTTGTTCGCGGGACCTCCCGGTGTCGGCAAGACATTTCTCGCGGAGGAGGCGGCAAAGGTTCTCGGACGTCCGTTTATGAGATTCGACATGAGCGAATATTCGGACAAGGAAGCTAACCTTGAGTTCTGCGGCTCGGATAAGGTTTATAAAAATGGAAAGGCGGGTAATGTTACAAGCTTTGTTGCCGCTAATCCGAGTTGTGTGTTGCTTTTTGATGAGATTGAAAAGGCGCATTTGTGTGTTATTCACCTTTTTCTCCAGATGCTCGATGCGGGAAGGCTTCGCGATAATTTCACGGATGAAGAGGTTTCGTTCTCCGATGCAATAATAATAATGACAACAAATGCAGGCAAACAGCTTTATGAAGAAAGCGAAAGCGGAGATTTCTCTTCTGTTTCGAGAAAGGTGATTATTAAGGCGCTTATGAATGACGTCAATCCCGAAACATCTGCACCGTATTTCCCGGCGGCTATATGCTCACGTTTTGCGTCAGGAAATGTGGTAATGTTTAACCAGATCGGCGCACACAATCTTCGTGAAATAGCCAAGAAAGAGATAACTCGTCATGCCGGCAATTTTGAAAAGAGCACCGATGTCAAAATCGGAATAGACGAACGTGTATATACTGCGCTTATGTTTTCACAAGGAAGCGAAGCGGACGCAAGAACCATTAGAAGCAGAGCGGAAACCTTCTTCAATGACGAGATGTATGAGCTTATGAGATTGGTTTCCTCGGATAAAACCGAGTCAGATATAACCGATATAGAAAAAATCAATATAACAATGGATCTGACCCGTACCGACAGTGAAATTAAAACACTTTTCGAGACAGAGAATAAGGCTCGCGTGCTGATTTTTGCCGATGCAAAAACGGTTGATTTTTGCCAAAGCTGTCTTTCGGATTTTTGTATTATTGGTTCTCAGGATATTTACGAGGCAACCGAGATTATCAGATCCAGAGAAATTGACTTTGTACTGATTGACGTGACATTCGGCGCATCCCTTGATTCTCTTGAGGAGCTTAATATTGAGGACGCAGAATCTCCCGCTCGCGATTTCTTTAAATATTTGAGAGTCAACAAACAGGATCTTCCCGTTTATCTGCTTGAGAATAAAAAATTCCCCATAAGCGATGAAGAAAAGGTTTCCTTCATCCGTCAGGGAGTCAGAGATGTCCTGAATGTGGACGGTATCAAGTCCTTTGAAGAAAAGATGGACTTTATTGCAACCGCCATTCATCAGCAGGCAAGCATGATCAGGCTTGCAAAAGAGAATAAGCTGGTTTCTTTTGAGACATCTCAGACAATTTCAGATGACGGCAAGGAAGCAGAAATAACCCTTTTCGATTTTGAAATGCGTGTTGCCGTTGATTCCGAGGACGCGAAGAATGTTATGAGCTCGGTTTCAAAGCCGAATGTTCATTTTGACGATGTTATAGGCGCAGGAGATGCTAAAAACGAGCTGTCATATTTTGTTGAATACCTTAAAAATCCCAAGAAATATACCGGTACGGGAGTAAAAGCACCAAAAGGAGTTCTTCTTTACGGCCCTCCGGGTACGGGCAAGACGATGCTTGCCAAGGCAATGGCATGTGAGGCAGGTGTGACGTTTATTGCCGCGGAGGGCAATCAGTTCCTCAAAAAATTTGTCGGCGAAGGCTCCGAAAAGGTTCACGAGCTGTTCAAGACAGCCCGCAAATATGCCCCGTCGATCCTCTTTGTTGATGAGATAGACGCTATTGCCAAGGAGAGAAGAGGCGGATTGAACGCAGGCGCAACGGGTGAGGAAACGCTGACGGCATTTCTTACCGAGATGGATGGATTTTCGTGTGATCCGACAAAGCCTGTATTCGTGCTTGCGGCAACTAACTTTGACGTTGAGCCCGGTGGAGATAAGAGCCTTGATCCTGCGCTTATGCGCCGATTTGACAGACGGGTTTATATTGATCTTCCCAAAAAAGAGGACCGTATTAGGTTTATGAAGAAAAAGATTTCCGAAAACAGAGCGCTCTGCATTTCGGAGGATCAATTAGACAATATCGCGATCAGATCAACAGGAATGAGTCTTGCCGAGCTTGATTCCGTATTCGAGCTTGCACTGCGTTCCGCAATCAGAGAGGGCAGTGTTGAGGTCAATGACGCTATTCTTGAGGAAGCGTTTGAGACATTCAACAGCGGCGAGGTCAAAAAATGGGATGAATCACAGCTTGAGCGAGTTGCAAGACATGAATCAGGTCACGCACTGATTTGTTATCTGAGCGGCGAAACACCGTCTTATCTTACCGTTGTTGCCAGAGGAAATCACGGCGGATATATGCAGCATGCCGACAGTGAGGGCAAAGCTATCTACACAAAGGATGAGCTTCTTTCAAAGATCCGTACTGCTTTGGGTGGCAGAGCAGCCGAAATAGTGTATTACGGTGAGCGCGACGGTATATCGACAGGTGCAAGCGGAGATCTGATTTCGGCAACAAATACCGCAAGGCAGATTGTTTGCACCTACGGAATGGACGATGAATTCGGATTGGCTGTCGTGAACGGGGCTGCTGCCGATAACGGCACAATGTCGGTTGAAGTCAGAGCTTATGTCAATCGAATATTGAATGAGCAGATGAAAGAGGCGGTCAGTCTTGTTTCCGAAAATAAGGATAAAATTGATTCGCTGGTCAAGGAATTGATGTCAAAGAATCACCTTAACGGCAATGAAATTGAGGTCGCAATCAACAGAAAAATATGACATCGGTCAGATAGTAAGTTTCTTGAAGATAGAATACGGAGGTAATCAATATGTATGAGCCGAATCCGATAAATACAGACAATATCAGTCTACCCGATGAGCTTATTGATCTGACAGAAAAAATAGCCGAGAATGTTCATGAAAACTGGGTGGCACAGCGTATCTCAGAAGGTTGGGCTTACGGCGAGAAAAGGGACGATGCCAAGAAAACAACTCCGTGCATGATTCCTTATTCCGAGCTTCCCGACAGCGAAAAGGAATACGACCGTGTCACTGCAATTCAGACTTTAAAGCTTATCGTTGCTTTGGGATATAAAATCGAAAAGCTTTAATTCAAAATTTGAACAGAAACACAGAACGGACTGCCGCTTGCTGCGACGGTCCGTTTTAGCATACAAAAATCTTCCGCAAACTATCGCAATAATCTTGAAATTTGTGATTGGGTGTATTATAATTAACTCCGAAATAATTAAGGCAGCAACGCACAAATTGAGGTGCTTGCCTTTTTCGAATCCGTTTTCGTCACGGTGTGCAAGGACTTTTGTCCTGCGTCGGTGAGCCGCAAAATCCTGTTCACCCTGACAAAAATATTACAGCGCAATTCGCACATTACAATTGTGCGGCATTAACTTAAGGAGTTTTCTCAATTGGCAAAAAATAGATTTGAAATTGACATGATCAACGGAAAAATCATGAGCAAAATGGTTTCCTTTGCGATTCCGCTCATGCTTTCGGGTATCTTACAGCTTTTGTTCAATGCCGTTGATATTATTGTTGTAGGTCGCTTCAGCGGAAGTCAGTCGCTTGCCGCCGTCGGCTCAACATCTTCACTTATCAATATGCTGACGAATCTTTTTATCGGAATTTCTCTCGGCGCCAACGTCCTTGCCGCCCGTTTCTATGCCGCAGGCAAGCACAAGGAGATGTCCGAAACGGTGCATACCGCGATTCTTACCGCGTTTATCAGCGGATTTTTGATGATTTTTGTCGGCATTTTCTTTTCGCGCCCCGCGCTTGAGCTTATGGATACCCCGTCCGATGTTATTGAGCTTGCGACTCTTTACATGCGTATCTATTTCGTCGGCATGCCGTTCTTTATGCTCTATAACTATGGCGCGGCGATACTCCGCGCGGTCGGCGACACAAAAAGACCGTTGATTTTCCTCGTTGTTTCGGGCGTGATAAACGCGTGCCTGAATCTTCTGCTCGTTATCGTCTTTAAAATGGACGTTGCAGGCGTTGCGATCGCGACGGTCATTTCGCAGATGATTTCCTGCGTGCTTGTAATAGTTTGCCTTTACAAGACCGACGCAGTGTATCAGCTCCGCTTCAAAAAGCTGAAAATTAGGTGGGAATACCTCGGTCAGATTTTCAGAATCGGCATACCTGCGGGAATCCAAAGCACGCTTATCAGCTTTTCGAACGTCCTTTTGCAGTCGTCCGTCAATTCCTTCGGCTCGATAACGATGGCAGGCTACACGGCGGCGAACAACATTCTCAGCTTCCTTTACATGGGCGCGAACTCAATTACACAGGCGTGCATGAGCTTCACAAGTCAGAACTACGGCGCAAGAAAGCCGAAACGAATGGACAGAGTGCTTGTTGACGGCTTGATACTTCAGGTAATAGTTTGTCTTTCGCTCGGCGTGCTCGCTTATATTTTCGGCAATCAGGTCTCGAGCATATACACCGACGATCCGAACGTAATAAAATGCTCGGTCGAGATACTGGCGCTGACGACCGTGCCGTATTTCCTCTGCGGCTTTATGGATACGTTTCCGGGAGTGCTCAGGGGCATGGGACGTTCAACCGTGCCGATGATTCTCTGCCTGCTCGGAACGGTCGGAGTAAGAATAATCTGGATCTACTGCTTTTTCCCGCACAACAGAACGCTCGGCTATCTGTTCATTTCCTATCCCGTTTCGTGGATCGCGACCATACTCATGCAGCTGATTTATTATATTTTTGTCAGAAAATCGGTCTACCGAGAGCTGAAAGCAACGGCTGAATACAATTGAGTATTGACAAGGGCATGATACCGTGCTATAATACCGACACTGCCACCGGGTAGAGACGCAAATCAGCGTCCGTTGACACATCATTAGGTCATTGAAGATGTGTCCGCGGACGCTTTTTATTTTGGAGGAAAATATGACAAAGAAAAGGTATTTTACAACGGGCGAGCTGTTGCTCTGGGGATTATAGGTTTTGGCAATCGTTGTGTCATTTTTGATTTTTGACCGCGAGAGCCGGGTAACGCTCGCAGCTTCAATTATTGGCATGACGTCTCTGATATTCAATGCAAAGGGCAATCCGCTCGGACCGCTTCTGATAATAATTTTCAGCGTGTTTTACGGCTATATTTCGTACACGTTCAGGTACTACGGCGAGATGATAACCTATCTTGGAATGTCTGCACCGATGGCGGTCTTTGCGCTGATATCGTGGCTCAGAAATCCGTACAAGGGCAACAAGGCGCAGGTGGCGGTAAAGGACCTCGGCAAGAAAGAGGCGGTGTTCATGTTTGCGCTTACCGCCGTTGTAACGTTTGCTTTTTATTTCATTCTTGACGCGCTGAACACTGCGAATATAATACCGAGCACGATTTCGGTAACGACAAGCTTTTTGGCGGTTTACCTCACGTTCCGCCGAAGCGAATATTATGCGCTCGCCTATGCGGCGAACGACGTTGTGCTGATCGTCCTATGGACAATGGCAACGATGAAGGATATATCGTATATGTCCGTCATAATCTGCTTCGCCGTTTTCCTCGTCAATGACCTCTACGGCTTCATCAGCTGGAAGAGAATGAAAAAGGCACAGAGGGAGTAAATTCAAGAGAATAGATAAAAGTGAAAAGAATCGGTGGTTTTGCTATGCAAAGCATAAAAATAAAACCTTTTCTATTAGTTTTTCTCTATTTTTTTATCTCATAAATAACCCCTCCGTTTTCCTCTGTTCAACACCCTGTAGGGGAGGAAAGAAATTTTTTTGCCTCAGAGAAACTTTTATCAGACTTTTGGGTGCGATACACACATCACACTGCAAAAAATCCGACCCTTGAATTTCAAGGGTCGGATGAATTTTATGAGCTAAACCAAAATACTTATTTTATTAAGCAAATGCCTGTTTTATTGAGCAAATACTTATTTTATTGAGCTAAACTTTTATTAAGCAAATGCCTGTTCTATTGAGTTAAATCAATACTTATATGTATTCTGCTGGGTCCAGGCGCCGTGGCAGGTTGCTTCGGGCTTATAAACCTTGATGTCGGCTGCTCCTGCGCCCTTAAGCGGCTGGTCGATTGAGCTGTTTACGAGCATTCCGTTTGCACCGACTGTCGCCTTAAGTGTGATTCCGGGATATTCAATATCGGCTCTTGTGATAGCGATAGGTCCAAGGTCAACGTTGCCGATGTCAAGAGGAGCGGCGCACTGTGAAGCGTACTTCGGCTTCGGATTCTGGAGCGTAGCCTTTTCGGCAACTGTTACGATCGTAACAACATAATTTGAACCGCTCTTTGCAATGCTTGCCGACTTAACGCCTGCCGCCTGAAGCTGTGACTTCGGGAGATAGTCGATAGCCTTTGTCTTGTCTGAGGATACGCCGTTGACAAATGACATGCTGTAGGTTGACGTTTTTGCGTACTTTTCAAGAACGTATTTGTTTACGAAATTCATAATCAAATCGCTGTCCGGTTTCATTGTGTCAACCTTGATCGTAATGTTTTCCTTCTTCGTAACAGAGAGCTTCGGAGCCTTGGCTGTAGCCTTGATAGCATTGTTGTAGTAAGCAACTATCTGCTCCTTGGAATACTTCGTCGGGTCCGTTGCCGCCGCAGAGCTGCCGCCTGTTGAGGTAGAGCCGCCCGTTGAGGTGCCTGCCGAAGAGCCCGAACTCGGTGTGCTTGCGTCAGGTGTTGCCGACGGATCTGTTGTACCTGCGTCGGGTGTTGTTGCGTCGGGAGTAACCGACGGGTCAACCGTTGCGCCGCCCGAAGTGCTGCCGCCTGTTGCGGAGCTTCCGCCGCCGGATGTGCTCGCTGCTGCTGCCGGTGTGTGCTTTGCCGTTTCAATCATAGCGTCGCCGTATTTGCCGATGGCAAGCACGGAAGAAACACAGACTGCGATAACACAGAGAACGGCTGTTACCGATTTAATAATGGTTTCTTTCATGTGTTGTAACCCCCATTTTTATATTAGCATTGTTTTGCCAAAAGCCCTTTACATATTCATAACTATGACCGCGCAGATGATGCACAGAACAAACATTATGAAATTGAGATTTCCCGAAATGTAGTTTTCTTTCTTTTTATGTATTCCGTCAAGCAATACGACCGCGGCGATCGCAAGGATGAAAATTCCGAAAAAGATCGAAGTGAACTTTCCGAAAAACATTGAGATAAGAAAAGCGAGAAAGGAAATCATTGAAAAGATAGTCACTATCAGCCACGGAACGGTTATCTTTTCGGTAAAAAATCCCGAGTCCGATTTCTTCTTGTTATTGTCGCTCAACATGTATCACTCCTGTCTATAAAATGATATCAAAAATTACGCTTTTCGTCAAGGTTCTTTTAAAATTGAAAGCGTGTACATATTGCACAAAATTCAATGGAAAATTATGTTTAACTTTAAGGATTAAATCTGTGACTTTTTTATAAAACTGTGTTATAATACTAAAGGATAATAGAAATTTTATTTACTTTTAATAAAATCTTTTCCGAAAGGCGGAGTTAAACGGTTGTTTGAGCAGATTATAAATTTCGAAAGAATGGAGCAAGCGGTCAGTCTTTTCGGCAGCTTCGACGAGAATATCAAGTACATAGAAAAGAAATATTCCGTCTCGGTCGTGTGCCGCGGGGCGGAGATGAAGATAAGCGGCGAGGCTGAAAATGTTTCGCTTGCCGTCAGAGCCGTGAACGGCTTGCTCGATCTGATAAACAAGGGCGAACAGCTCAACGAGCAGAACGTCAGGTACGTCACCTCTCTCGTTGACGAGGGCGGCGAGGATCAGCTGAAAAGCATGAACGGCGACTGCATCTGCATGACTACCAAGGGCAGACCCGTCAAGCCGAAAACGCTCGGTCAGGAGAAATACGTTCAGGCGATACGCGACAACACTATCGTCATCGGCGTAGGCCCTGCGGGTACGGGCAAAACCTATCTTGCCGTTGCGATGGCGGTCAGCGCCTTCAGAGCCAAGGAGGTCAACAGAATTATTCTGACACGTCCTGCGGTCGAGGCGGGCGAAAAGTTAGGCTTCCTCCCCGGTGATCTTCAGCAGAAGGTCGATCCCTATTTAAGGCCGCTTTACGACGCACTCTTTGACATGCTCGGCGCGGAGAATTTCCAGAGGTATCAGGAGCGCGGCAATATCGAGGTCGCTCCGCTTGCCTATATGAGAGGACGAACCCTTGACGACAGCTTCATTATTCTTGACGAGGCGCAGAACACGACGACGGAGCAGATGAAAATGTTCCTGACGCGTCTCGGCTTCAATTCAAAAATGGTCGTTACGGGCGATATAACGCAGATAGACCTGCCCGACGGTAAGCGCTCGGGACTGGTCGAGATAACCAAGATACTCAAAAATATTGAGGATATAAAAACAGTAAGATTTTCAGAGAAGGATGTTGTACGTCATAAGCTGGTGCAGGACATCATAAGGGCGTACGAAAAGTATGAGGAGGCAAAGAAAAGACGATGAGCGATAAAATTAAGGTTATTATCACAAACGATCAGAAGGAAGTTAAGATACCCACAGGTGTAAGAATGCTGATTCGCCGCTGCTGTAACGCGGTGCTTGTCAACGAAAAATTTGAGGGCTCGGCGGAGATAAGCGTTCGCTTTGTCGATGACGAGATCATTCATGAGCTTAACCGCGAATACAGACACGTTGACAGAAGCACGGACGTGCTCTCTTTCCCACTCGGCGAGAACGGCGTTTACGACATCAACCATGACACGGGCGCAAAAATTCTCGGCGATATCGTGATATCCATGCAGCATGCCGTTATGCAGGCTGACCTCTACGGTCATTCGCTCCAGCGTGAAATTGCTTTCCTTACGGTACATTCAATGCTCCATCTCCTTGGCTACGACCATGAGGCGGAGGGACTTGAAAGAGTTCGTATGCGTGAAAAGGAAGAGGCTGTTCTCACTCAGCTCGGACTCAAGAGAAACGACAGCTACTATTCGGAGGACAACTGATGACAAAAACCGCATTTATTGCCATTGTCGGCTGTCCGAACGTCGGTAAATCGTCGATTCTTAACCGCTTGCTCGGTCAGAAGATAGCTATTGTTTCGGACAAGCCGCAGACCACGAGAACCAAGATAATGGGTGTTCTGACTGAGGGCGACACTCAGCTTGTTTTTACCGACACCCCTGGCTTCCACAGACCGAGGACGAAGCTCGGCGAAAAGATGGTTCAGGCTGTTTCGGACAGCGTTTCGGGTGTTGACGCATGCCTCTTTGTCGTTGAGCCCGAGGGTGAACTGAGACCTGCCGAGCTTGAGCTTATCGAAAAATTCAAGAAGCTGAAAATGCCCGTCATCCTTGCGATAAACAAGGTCGATACGCTTCCCGACAAGGAGGTTTTGATGGCGAGAATTCTTGAAATTTCAAAGACCTACGATTTTGAAGCGGTCGTTCCCGTTTCGGCGCTCAGAGGAATAAACATGGACGAGCTTCTTTCGGAAATGAAAAAGCTTGCCGAGGAAAGTGTATTTTTCTTCCCCGAGGACACGCTGACGGATCAGCCCGAGCGCGTTATTGCGGCGGAGATAATCCGCGAAAAGCTTTTGAGGAACCTTGACAGAGAAATTCCGCACGGCGTTGCGGTCAGCATCGAAAAAATGCGCGAGCGCGAGGATTCCGACATCATGGATATCGAGGCTGTTATCTATTGCGAAAAGGACAGCCATAAGGGAATCATAATCGGCAAAAACGGCGCTATGCTCAAGCGAATTTCAACAAGAGCGAGGGAGGACATGGAAAAATTCTTCCAGTGTCACATCAACCTGCGCTGTTGGGTCAAGGTCAAGGAGGGCTGGCGCAACAGAGAGGGTCTTATCCATAATTTCGGACTTGACTGATAAAAACGGGCATCAAAATGACGGTGGATATTTTTACCGCCGTGAAAAATAAATAAACATCTGATCCCTGCAAATAATTTTATTTGGAGGGATTTTATATGAATAACAGCTTTAAGGATCTTGCCGCATGGGATAAATTCGCATCGAGCGGAAAGATCTGCGACTATCTTCAATACAAGCATATTTCAACACAGGAGAAGAAGGATGAAGTTTCGGACGGACGGACTGATAATCAGGGAGCAGCAGACGGGCGAGGATGACCGTCTGGTAACTCTGCTAACCCGTGATCACGGCGTTATCAGAGCCTTTGTAAGAGGAGCCAAGAGGATAAAAAGCAGGTCGCAGAGCGCAACCCAGCTTTTTGCCTACGGAAGCTATGTTATTTACAGAGGCAGAGACGCCTATTCGGTCGATGAGGCTCAGCCCAAGGAGATTTTTTTTGATTTAAGGAACGACATTGAGGCTCTCGCGCTCGCTCAGTATTTCTGCGAGCTTGCAGGGGAGCTTGCTCCCGTTGAGGACGACGCGGACGAATATCTGCGGCTGATCCTCAACGCTCTACATATGCTGATGAACAAAAAAAGACCGCAGGCTCAGCTCAAGGCTGTTGTTGAGCTGAGGTTACTCTGCCTTTCGGGCTATATGCCCGACCTCGTTGTTTGCGGCGACTGCGGCGAGGAATACGACGGCGATTTTCTTTTCAGCCCCGTTGAGGGTCTCATCTTCTGCGAAAAATGCAGACATAAGCACTCGGGAATAATGCTCCCGTCGGGAGTGCTCCGCGCGATGAGGCACATTTGCTACAGCGAGGACGAAAAGCTGTTTTCGTTCACCCTCGGCGAGGAGAGCATGAAGATGCTCAGCGAGGTGACGGAAAGATTTCTGCTGATGCAGACATCAAAAAAATTTAAAACACTGGATTTTTACAAAGCCATGGCAATATAGCAAAATTAAGGCATTGCCATATGAAAGGATGAGCAAAATGAACCGACAGTATCCGGCACTTGAGTTGGATAAGGTGCTTGAGCTGCTGGCTCAGCATACCTCATGCGAGGATGCTCGGCTTGCTGCTCTGAGCCTTGAACCGCAGACCGACCTTGCGTCGGCGCAGGCACTTATGAATCAGACGAGGGACGCGCACATGCTCCTCGCGCGCTTCGGCGGTCCTGCATTCGGCGGACTTATAAATGTTAATAACGCTCTCTACCGTGCCGACGCAGGCAGTACTCTGAGCCTTCGCGAATTGCTCAACGTTGCTTCGGTGCTCCATGTTATCAGAACCATTTCGCAGTGGAGAAGCACCAATGAGGGCGTTGCGACCGTGCTTGACGTGTATTTCAATGCGCTCATGCCGAACAGATTCCTTGAAGATTCGATAACGACGGCTATTATCTCCGAGGAGGAGATCGCTGACAACGCTTCGCCGACCCTTGCCGATATCAGAAGAAAGATTCGCGCGCAGGAGTCCAAGGTCAGGGATCAGCTCGGCAAATATACGCACAATTCAAATTTATCAAAGTATCTTCAGGACAATATCATAACCATGAGAAACGGCCGCTACGTTATCCCTGTCAGGAACGAGTACAGGGGTGAGGTGCCGGGTCTTGTGCACGACACCTCGTCGAGCGGCGCAACCGTTTTCATCGAGCCGATGCCGATAGTTGAGGCGAACAACCAGATAAAGCTCCTCAAAAATAAGGAGGAGGACGAGATCGACCGCATCCTTGCCGAGCTTTCGGCGAATGTCGGCAGCTTTGCGAATTCGATAAAGAGCAGCTACGAATGTGCGGTCGAGCTGAACCTCATTTTTGCAAAGGCTCAGCTTGCCTATGCGATGAGGGCGAGCGTTCCTCAGCTCAATAACGAGGGCATAATCGAACTGAGACGCGCAAGACATCCGCTTATCGACAAAAACAAGGTCGTGCCCGTTGACATCAGCCTCGGCACGGAATTCGACACAATTGTTATCACGGGTCCGAACACAGGCGGTAAGACCGTTTCGATAAAGACGATCGGTCTAATGTCGCTGATGGCGATGTGCGGACTTATGCTCCCCGTTGACGACAGGAGCAGAATTTCCGTTTTTGACCATGTGCTTGCCGATATCGGCGACGAGCAGAGCATTGAGCAGTCGCTTTCAACGTTCTCGTCGCACATGACGAAGATAGTTAAAATTCTTGAAATTGCCGACGGTAAGAGCCTTGTGCTCATCGACGAGCTCGGCGCAGGTACCGACCCGATCGAGGGCGCGGCGCTTGCGGTTTCGATTCTCGAACAGCTTCGCAATCAGGGCGCGAAAATCGCGGCGACGACTCACTATGCCGAGCTGAAATCCTACGCATTGCAGACCCCGGGCGTTATCAACGGAAGCTGTGAATTTGACGTTCAGTCGCTCAAGCCGACCTACAGGCTTCTTATAGGAATCCCGGGCAGGTCAAATGCCTTTGCGATTTCAAAAAGACTCGGAATCAGCGATGAAATAATCGAGCACGCTCAGGAGCTTGTCTCCAACGAAAACGTTCGCTTTGAGGACGTTGTTGACAGGCTTGAGCAGAGCCGCGCGAAGATGGAAAAGGAGCGCGAGGAAGCGCGAAGAATCCGTGAGGAAGCCGACCGTGAGCTTGAAAAGGCTCAGAAGCTGAAAGCGGACATCGAAACGCTCAGGCAAAAGGAGCTTGAGGACGCAAAGGGACAGGCGGTAAGAATCACCGAGCAGGCGAAGCGCGAAGCGTATCAGCTGCTCAACGACCTTGAAATGCTCAAAAAACAGCAGGCTAAGGAGAAGAATGCCGCCGAGATGGCTCGCCGTGCAAGGGCGGTCATCAAGAAGGATCTCAATGCGATCGACACAGCCTCCGACCCGATAGTTTCCCTCGGCAACGACGAGGACTATGTTCTGCCCCGCCCGCTTAAAATCGGCGATACCGTAATAATTGCTGACATCGGAAACGAAGCGACTGTTGTTACGTTAAAGGATAAAAAAGGACTTGTCACCGTTCAGATGGGAACGATGAAAACAAGGGTCAAGGAAGAAAATCTGCGGCTTATCGAGAAGAAAAAGAGCGTTGAAAAGAAGCGCACCGTTGCCACGGGCAGAATGGAAAGCCGCATGAACATGAAGGCTCAGACCAGCGTTGACCTGAGAGGAATGACGGTCGAGGAAGGCATATTGGAGCTTGACCGCTACATTGACCATGCGCTGAGAATGGGCATAAACGAATTCACGGTAATTCACGGCAAGGGCACGGGCGTTCTGCGCTCGGCGGTCAGGGATTATCTGAAAAAATCTAAGTATGTTAAAACTTCACGTCTCGGCACGTTCGGAGAGGGAGAGGACGGAGTAAGCATTGTCACACTCAAATAGCAAAGACAAATTGTTCATGGCGCTCGCAATGCTTATTTTCGGCACATTGGGACCGTTTATAAACAATATAAGCTTCCCCTCGTCATTCGTTTCCTTCACGAGAGCGCTCATCGGCAGTGTTTTCATCGGCATATTTATGGCTGTCAGCGGTCACGGCTTTGACGGAAAGGCAATAGTTAAAAATTTGAAGCTGTTGATTCCGTCGGGAATTGCGATGGCTTTCAATTGGATATGCCTTTTTGAAGCCTACAGATTCACGGGCGTTACAGTTGCAACGCTGTGCTACTACATGGCGCCCGTTATCGTCGTTGCGGTTTCGCCGTTTATTCTCAAGGAGCGGCTGACCGCAGTTAAGGGCGCGAGCGTGGCAGCTGCCGTTGTCGGCGCGGTGCTCATTTCGGGAGTTGTCACGGGCGCGACAAAGAGCGTCAAGGGCATCATGCTCGGGCTTGCCGCCGCCGCTTTGTACAGCACGGTTATTGTTATCAACAAGTTTGTCCGTGAGCTTTCGCCCGTCGAGACGACGTTTGTTCAGCTCACCGTTGCCGCAGTCACGATGATTCCGTACGTCCTGCTGACCGAGGACGTGACAAACTTCAGCTTTGATACAAAGTCGATCATTTTCACGCTGATCGTCGGCATGTTCCACACGGGGTTTGCATACATGATTTATTTTTCGTCCGTGCAGAAAATTCCCGCGCAGACGACCGCCGTTTTCAGCTACATAGACCCCGTCACGGCGATTGTTGTTTCCGCAGTTGTCCTCGGCGAAAGGCTTGACGCGGTTCAGATAATCGGCACGGTTCTCATTCTCGCCGCAACGCTTTTCAATGAGCTCGCCCCGATGCTAAAGGAAAAGCTTCGGAAAGGTTGCGTAAGAATAGTCAGATAAGCTTTAAGCGCAGGCTCCTCAATTGGGGGGAGGCAAGTGAGGTCAGCAAACCTCTCGGCTCCCCTGTAGGGTAGCGCAGTGTCGGCGCGGTAAACCTCTCGGCGCCCCTCTAAATCGGCAAAAAACAACCGCACCACAAATCATTTCACACGAAAGGATGTTCTTTATGAAAGACCTTATAATCATCGGCTCGGGCGGTCTCGGACGTGAGACCGTATGGACGGCGGAGCGAATCAACGCTGTCAATCCCGAATGGAATATTCTCGGATTTATGGACGATAATATTCAGGTACAGGGCAAGCTGATCGACGGCTGCAGGGTCATCGGAACGACCGCCGCCGTTGCCAAATTCCCCGACGCTTACTATGTCTGCGCCGTCGGAAGCGCAAAGATCAGAAAACGGATCGTCGAAAAAATAAAGAGCATTGCCGATGTGAAATTCGCAACGCTTATTGACCCTGCCGCAGTGTTCGGCAAGGACAGGGTGCAGATCGGCGAGGGCTGTATCGTATGCGCCAACACCTATGTCACGCTCGATATCCAAATCGGCAGTCACGTCTATATCGGAGCCAATTCAACCGTCGGCCATGACGCGAGAATTGACAGCTTCGTGACCGTTTACCCCGGGGTGAACGTCTCGGGCAGTACCTATCTCGGCTCGGGCTGTGAAATGGGAACAGGCTCAAAAATCATTCAGGGACTTTCCGTCGGAATGAACACGATAGTCGGCGCAGGTGCGGTGGTCGTCCGCAATCTTCCGCCCGACTGCACTGCCGTCGGAGTTCCCGCAAAGCCGATAAAAATAAACAGAAGCATATAAAAAAGGACGGTATCAAAACTCAGCGTTGAGATACCGTCTTTGTTGTTTATTTAGCTTAGAAGCCGATGATGTGGCTGACGATGTCGCGGAGAATTCTCAAGAGGTTGAGCAAAACATTCTTGAGCCCTGCGAAGAACGCATTGTCGCTTGCGCCCTTGTCACAGCTGTAGGTTACCTCGACCGTGATCGTGTTGTCCTGAATACGGATGGTTGAAGGCGCGTCGCCGTTTACCGTAACCTTGAGCGCGTCGTCAAATTTGTAGCCTTCCTTCGGGGAGATAGCGATTTTTGCCGTGTAATCTCTGCCGTTCTCATAGACATAGCTTGAATCGGCGTCCGAAACGGTTCCGCCCGTCTTTGTATCGTACCATGTGAAAGCCTGTACGATGATGCCCTCGGTGTTCGATATGTATTCGATGCTCGGCTTTTCGTCGGCGATCGGCGTATTGATCGTGATATCAACAGTGCCCGAAATGACGTAAACCGTTGTGTCATCGGCAGCTACGGCAACGCTCATGATTCCGAAAACGGTGATTACGGCGATGAGAACTGCTAAAATCTTTTTTGAGGTTTTCATACTGATTCTCCTTTTCTTTTCCGACGGAAACGTATAATGCGTCGGGTTCTTTAACATAATTATAACATAAAAAATGCTTTTGTCTATATACAGTATTAAAAAATGTCGGCTTAATCATATCATTTTCGGCGGCTGTTTGAGTGGCATGTCTTGATATAATTTCATATTTGTGGTATAATCGGGCGGTAATTTGTAAGAGGGTGAGTTAATGTTAAAAGAGAGAGCGTCGGGAGTTCTGATGCATATTTCTTCGCTTCCGTCAAGGTACGGAATAGGTGTTTTTGACGATAATTGCAGGCATTTTGCCGACAGGCTCAGTCAAATGAGCTTCGGCTATTGGCAGGTTCTGCCGTTCAATCCCGTTGACGGCGCAAATTCGCCCTACTGCTCATCGTCCGCATTTGCGGGCAATTTTATGTTTATTGACCCCGAGAAGCTTTATTCGGACGGGCTTTGCACAAGGGACGAGCTTGAAAGCAACGTTTACGGCGGCAGTCCGTACACGGCGGACTATGAATTCGCCGCAGAAAAGAGGCTTGCCCTTTTGAAATCGGCATTTTCGCGTATCACTCCCGAAATTGCGCAGAGCGTCAAGGATTTTGAAAAGGAAAACTCTTGGCTTACCGATTTTTCGCTGTATATGGCGCTCAAAGAGGCCAACGGCATGAAGCCTTGGTGGCAGTGGGACGCCGAGCAGGCAAGATACGAGACATTCATGCAGAAGCACAGGTACGATTTTGAGGAGCGCTCGGCATTCTGGCGCTTCGTTCAGTATATATTTTACTCGCAGTGGAACAGCGTGAAGAAATACATCAATTCAAAGGGAATTGCCGTTATCGGCGATATGCCTATCTATGTTTCAATGGACAGCGCGGACGTCTGGGCGAACCGTGATATGTTCCTGATTGACGATAAAACGCTGAAGCCGCAGAAGATTGCAGGAGTTCCGCCCGATTATTTTTCGAAGGACGGCCAGCTCTGGGGCAATCCGCTCTATGACTGGAAAGCGATGGAAAAGGACGGCTATTCGTGGTGGCTTGACAGAATCGGCGCGGCGATAAGCACCTATGACGTGGTTCGTATCGACCATTTCAGAGCTTTTGCGAGCTTCTGGCAGGTTCCTGCCGAGAGCGAGACCGCAAGGGTCGGCGAGTGGGCAGACGGACCGAAGATGAAGCTTTTTGACAAGGTGTTTGAGAAATATCCCGACACGCCGATCATTGCCGAGGATCTCGGAGTTTTCGGCGACGACGTTGTGAAGCTCCTTGAGGACACGGATTTTCCCGGCATGAAGGTTATTCAGTTCGGCTTTGACGAAAGCGCAGATTCCTCGCATCTTCCGCACAACGCGGTGAAAAATTCAGTCAATTACGTCGGCACTCACGATAACAACACTCTCTTGGGCTGGCTCTGGGAAGCGGACGAAGGCTCACGGCGCTTTGCGCTTGATTACTGCGGCTTCAAGGGCGAAAACTGGGGCGAGGGAGGCTACCGCTCGGAGAGCTGCCGCGCGATAATAGAGACGGTGTGGAAATCGGTTTCGAACACGGCAATAATTGCATTTCAGGATCTTTGCGGCTTCGGCAGTGACGCAAGAATGAATATCCCCGGAGTTGCGGACAAAAACTGGCGCTTCAGAACGACAGCCGAAACCGTTGATTCCATCGACACCGCGTACTACAAAAAAATAAACCGCATCTTCAAGCGTGATTATAAGGTTATATGATGATTTTTGATAATCTTTAAGTGAGACTTAAAAAATCGGAAAATTTTTTCAAAAAAGGGATTGACAAACGGGGTGTACTGTGCTATTATATCGTCAACCTACCGAACAGGTAGTTAATTTTGAAAGGAGAACGCAGTCATGACAGCGACATTTACAATGACCTATACCACCGAAATGTGCATGTGTATGCGCACTTTTTGTCATGCCGTTTTTCGAAGCGTTCTCAATTCTTAAGCCGTACATTTCATAATGCTTTTGATCGGGAGCCTCGAAAGGGCTTCCGATTTTTATTTTTGGAGGGATCTATATGCTGAAAAACTTTACCGCTCTGCTCAGAGCAAATTTCAGATTCGGGCGAATGTGCCGATGTTGACATAACAGAAAAAAATTGGTAAAATAGCTATAATAAAATAACTCAAATAAAGAAAGGCAGATATATCATGAAAAAAATAGTTTCTCTTTTACTCGTCGCAGTCCTCGCTCTCAGTCTTTTCGCAGGCTGCTCATCATCAAACAGCGGCAATATCACGATCGCAATTCCGAACGACACCACCAATGAAGCTCGTGCTTTGCTTCTTCTTCAGGAAAAGGGCTATATCAAGCTCAAGGACGGCGCAGGCATAACCGCAACCATCCATGACATTGCAGAAAATCCGAAAAACATTGAGTTCAAGGAGATCGAGGCAGCTCAGCTTCCGAACACTCTCAAGGACGTTGACTACGCAATCATCAACTCAAATTACGCTATCGAGGCAAAGCTCAATCCCGTAAAGGATTCGCTCGTTATTGAGGGCTCGGCTTCCGCTTACGGCAACATTCTCGCAGTCAAGCAGGGCAACGAGAACACACCGAAAATAAAGGCTCTCAAGGCGGCTCTTGAAAGCAAGCAGGTTGCCGACTACATCAACAGCAAATACAACGGTTCGGTTATCAGCGTTGTTGAGAACCCGGGCGACGGCTACGATTCATCGGTAGATTACAATGCGCTCAAGGGCACAACGATCACCGTTGCCGCTTCTCCCGCTCCGCATAAGGAGATCCTCGACGTTGCCAAGGAGATCCTCGCCGCAAAGGGCGTTACGCTTGACATCAAGGAGTTTACGGATTACGTTCAGCCGAACAACGTTGTTGAAAACGGCGAGATCGACGCAAACTACTTCCAGCACACTCCGTACCTTGACGATTTCAACAAGGAAAACGGCACTCACATTGTGTCCGTTTCCGTTATCCACGTTGAGCCGATGGGTCTTTACGGCGGCAAGCAAACAACACTTGACGCATTGAGCAAATAAGTGTAAAATATAAAGAAGTGCTGTTCACAACAGACAGCACTTCTATTTTATGTGGAGTGAAATAAATGATAGAAATACAACATCTGACCAAAACCTTTGAGACCTCGGACGGCAAGCTCGACGCGCTCAACGACGTTTCATTGAAAATTGACGACGGCGAAATTTATGGAATAATCGGAATGAGCGGCGCAGGCAAAAGCACACTTGTCCGCTGTATCAACATGCTTGAACGTCCTACTCAGGGCAAGGTCATCATAGACGGTATCGACGTCGGCGCACTCAGCAACTCAGAGCTTCGCAACGAGCGCAGACAGATAACGATGATTTTCCAGGGCTTCAACCTGCTCATGCAGCGCACCTGCCTTAAGAACGTCTGCTTCCCGATGGAGCTTGCGGGAGTTAAAAAATCCGAGGCGACAGCACGCGCAAAGGAGCTTCTTGAAATCGTCGGTCTCGGCGACAAGCTCAAGAGCTATCCCGTTCAGCTTTCGGGCGGTCAGCAGCAGAGAGTTGCAATAGCCAGAGCGCTTGCGACGCACCCGAAAATTCTGCTCTGCGACGAGGCGACAAGTGCGCTTGATCCTCAAACAACGCAGTCGATCCTTTCGCTTATCAGGGATATCCATGACAAGCTCGGCATCACCGTCATTGTCATAACCCACCAGATGAGCGTTGTTGAGCAGATATGCACGCGCGTTGCGATACTCGACCACGGAACCGTCGTTGAGGAGGGCAAGGTCAGCGATGTTTTTGCCGCTCCGAAATCGGACGCCGCCAAGTCGCTCGTTTATCCCGACGGCTGTGAATTCAGCGCGGCGGATTATCCCGACGAAAGCATTATCCGTGTTGTATTCAACGGCGCTTCGGCAACGAACAAGCCGCTCATAGCTCAGATGGCAATTGACGAGGGCATCGCCGCCGATATTCTTTCGGCTTCAACGCGTTCGCTCGACGGAAAGGCATACGGCAACATGCTTCTGGGCATTCCCGACGGTAAATCGGGTCTTGAAAAAGCAATGAATTATCTTAAGAATATACCCGATATCTACGTTGAGGAGGTGACAAAACATGCTGAGTGAGTATCTTGCATCGGAGGAGGTGCAGAAGGCGCTTGAGGTTCTGAAAACCCAATTTCCGCTTGCTATATGGGAAACGGTCTACGTCACACTGCTTTCCACCCTTTTCGCAATAATAATCGGTCTGCCGCTCGGCGTGCTTCTTGTTGCGGGCGAAAACAAAAAAATCCTGCGTATTCCGCAGGGTGTCCTCCACGTTATCAATGTTATCATCAATCTTCTGCGCTCTGTCCCGTTCCTCATTCTCATGATAATGGTCTTTCCTCTTACAAGGCTTATCGTCGGAACGGTTGTCGGCACACCCGCAACGGTCGTACCGCTTGTTATTGCGGCATTCCCGTTCGTTGCGCGACTGGTCGAAAGCAGTCTGAGAGAAATCAACCCGAGCATCATCGAGGCGGCACAGAGCATGGGCGCTTCGCCGTTTCAGATCATTGCAAAGGTCATGATACCAGAAAGCATCCCATCGCTCATTTCAAACGGAACCATCGCCCTCACAACCGTCCTTGGCTACTCGGCGATGAGCGGAATCATCGGCGGCGGCGGACTCGGCAAGATCGCCATTAACTACGGCTACTACAGATACCAGTACCTCATCATGGTCTTTGCCGTTGTATTTCTTATTATCCTCGTTCAGATTTTCCAGAGCCTCGGAACCTTCCTCGCAACCAAGTGCGATAAGAGGCTCAAAAACAGAAAGTAAAAAAAATAAACAGGAATCGGTGATCGGTAATGTCTCTGTACGAAAAACTTATCAATAAAGAAGAAGCGCTGTCCGTAGTCGGTCTCGGCTATGTCGGCATGCCGCTGGCGGTCGCTTTTGCCGCAAAGGGTCTTAACGTTATCGGCTTTGACCTCAATGCGAAAAAAATCGACCTCTACAAGTCAGGCGTTGACCCGACAAAGGAGGTCGGCGACGAGGCGATACGCTCAACAACGATAAGCTTTACTCCCGATGAAAGGGATCTGAGAAAGGCGAAATTTCATATCGTTGCCGTTCCGACGCCCGTAAATACCGATCACACGCCCGATCTTTCCCCCGTTATCGGCGCTTCGGAAATTGTCGGCAGAAACCTCACAAAAGGCTCGATCGTCGTGTTTGAATCGACCGTTTACCCGGGCTGTACGGAGGACGTGTGTATCCCCGTGCTTGAAAAGGAATCGGGGCTCAAATGCGGAACGGATTTTAAGGTCGGCTATTCGCCCGAAAGGATCAACCCCGGCGACAAGGTTCACCGTCTTGAGAATATTCACAAAATCGTTTCCGGCATGGACAGGGAATCGCTTGAGGAAATCAAGAATATCTACGACATCGTCATCGAGGTCGGCACCCATCCCGTTTCAAATATCAAGACCGCCGAGGCGGTAAAGGTCGTTGAAAACAGTCAGCGCGACATCAACATCGCCTTCATGAACGAGCTTGCAATGGTGTTTGACCGCATGAACATCGACACGAACGAGGTCGTTGACGGAATGAACACCAAGTGGAACGCGCTCGGCTTCCGTCCGGGACTTGTCGGCGGACACTGCATCGGCGTTGACCCGTATTACTTCACCTATGAGGCGGAGAAGCTCGGCTACCACAGCCAGATAATTCTCAGCGGACGAATCGTGAATGACAATATGGGCAAATACGTTGCCGACGCGGCTATCAAGAAGATGGTCGAGGCGGGACAGGCGCCCAAGCACAGCAAGGTAGTTATCATGGGTCTGACCTTTAAGGAGAATTGTCCCGACATCCGCAATTCCAAGGTTGAGGACATAATAAAAAGGCTCAATGAATATGAAATAAAGCCGACGGTCGTTGACCCGTGGGCAAGCAAGGCGGAGGCGCTCGCCGAATACGGTGTTGAGCTTTCCGAGCTCGGTGAGGTCAAGGACGCGGACTGCGTTATCATGGCGGTCGCGCACAAGGAATTCAGAGCGCTCGGCATTGACGGAGTAACGAAGCTCTTCAACCCCGAGACAAGGGCCGCCGACAGAGTTTTCCTTGACGTCAAGGGCTTATTCACCGTTGACGAGCTGGAAAAATCGGGAATGAAATACTGGAGACTATAAAAGAATAAATCAAAACCCCATCGGAACTTACAACTCCGATGGGGTTCGTTTTACACAGCGCTTTTCTCAAGCGCACTTTCCTTAACCTGCTCAATATACGCATTTTTTCCGCTTCCGCGCTGCTTATAGCAATCGGTCTTTTCAACGGGATTCATGTTCATGTCCTTCGTTGCGCCCTTGGCGGCTATCTGCCAGCCCGTAAAGACGGGGAACATCAGCGGAATAACCTTTTTCTTTGACACGATGTTCCAAATCCTTGACGCAAAGAAGGTGCAGTTGAAGTAAAGATCCCAGTAATTCGCCGTTCTGATGCTGTTATTGACCTTGAGCAAGGTCTTTTTGGTGACCTCCTGCTTGAGCCAACGGGGATTTTTCATACCGTATGTCCTTGTGCGGTATGCCTCCATGTTATAGTACACACCGAAGCCGTCCCTCCGACGGATCGAATATGTACCGACAGAAACTCCGCGATCGGGCTTCAAAGTATAACAGCCGACAGGGATATCGGTATCGGTCAGGTTCTCAACATATATCCACGCGTGGCCGAGGCCCTTCTGCTGAGTGCAGATATAAACATTCGCAACCGTTTCGTCATCGCCGTATTTGTCAAACGTTCTGACAGGCTCCGTAGTGGGCTCTGTTGTTGGCTCTGTAGTCGGCTCTGTTGTAGGCTCTGTGGTGGGCTCCGTCGTTTCGGGCTCGGTCGTTGTCTCGCCCTCGACGGTCGTTCCAGTCAAGAATTCCGTTATTCCCGTGATGACGTCATTGATGCCCGAATCCGAAAATCCCGCAAAGGTCGGCACAGACAAAATAACGATTATCACAAGGATGATCGAAATGATGCTGATAAGCTGCTTCTTCATTTTTCCATCCCTTTTCATTCTTATTAACAATATTATACATCTGTATTTCAATTTGTCAATATTGCAAAAATGAACGCTCCGCAAAAAATAAAAAGCCGCATAAAAATGCGACTTCTTCATATTGGTGCCGGTGACCGGGGTCGAACCGGTACGGTATCGCTACCACCGGATTTTGAGTTATTTGCTCCACACGGAACACAGACGAACTCAGCCCCCTGTGGAGGTCGTTGACGGACACCAAAAAGCCTTGCCAATACTACTATTTTTGAAGCTGATGTGTAAAAAGCTCCGCTTCGTCTGCCATTTCCGCTCTTTTCGATTTGGACGGAAATTTTGGATTTTGGAGGGACATCGGAGGGATGTTACCCACAAACGGAGCACAACAGCACACGCAATAGATTCATCAATCGCAAACACATTATAGCGTATTTCTCTGCCATTGACAACACACTTTCCGAAAAAGAGGTATCGCTATGAGAACACGCACACACTATGAAAAACTTTTTGCTTCCTATCCTGATGTTGTCACTCTGCCCGAATTTCAAACCATGCTGGGCGGTATCGGTGACAGCACAGCCCGAAAAATAATGCGGGCAAATAAGGTCAAACACTTTTATATCAGATGTACATACCTTATCCCCAAAGCCTGCGTGATCGATTATGTGCTGAGCAACGATTATGTGGAATACAGTAAGACACTCAAAGCGAGGGTCTGACCTTTAAGCCATTTGCAGAAATGCAGATGGCTTTTTTCATACCCTTACATAGCCGTCTGTTTCGCCGCAGGCGGCTAAATTTATGCAAAGGAGGAAACCCATATGGCGAATTGCAAAGTGATCGCAGTGACAAACCAAAAAGGCGGCGTGGGCAAAACCACGACCACCGCCAATCTCGGCATCGGACTGGCACAGGAGAACAAGCGGGTCTTGCTGATCGACGCCGATGCGCAAGGCTCCCTGACGCTTTCTCTCGGCTATCCGAAGCCGGATGAGCTGCCCGTGACGCTGGCGGATGTGATGCAGAATGTGATCGACGACACGCCCATGCCGGACAGCTACGGTATTTTGCACCATGGCGAAGGCGTAGACCTGCTCCCTGCGAACATCGACTTGTCGGGCATGGAAATTCGGCTCATCAACGCTATGAGCCGAGAGAGCGTACTGCGGACATATATCAATTCGGTCAAACCCCATTACGACTATATCCTCATTGACTGTATGCCCTCGCTCGGTATGATGCCGATCAACTCACTGGCCGCAGCGGACAGCGTGATCATTCCGTCGCAGCCGTCGTTTCTGTCGGCAAAGGGGCTGGATCTGCTGATGCAGTCCATCGCAAAGGTCAAACGGCAGATCAATCCCAAGCTGAAAATTGACGGCATCCTTTTTACGATGGTGGACAGCCGTACCAACGAGGCAAAGGAGATCATCGCTTCTCTGCGCGCCCACTACGGCGAGAAGATCCGTGTGTTTGGAACGGAAATACCCTTTTCCGTCCGAGCCGCAGAAACCAGCGGCCGGGGCAAGAGCATCTTTGCCCACGACAAGAACGGCAAGGTCGCCGCCGCATACCATGCGCTGACAAAGGAGGTGTTGGAGATTGAGCGTAAAAACGAGAGATTTAGGGATGACGCCGCTCGATGACCTGTTCTCCACCGATGAAAGCCGTGCGGAATCGCAGCTTGAAAAGGTCGTGACGCTGAATCCTGCCGAGATCTCCGACTTCCCGAATCACCCGTTCAAGGTCAAACAGGACGAGGCAATGGCAGAGATGGTCGAGAGCGTCCGAAAATACGGTGTGTTAGTTCCGGCTCTTGTCCGCCCGAAAGCGGACGGCGGCTATGAAATGGTGGCAGGTCACAGGCGCAAGTTTGCGGCAACCTTGGCAGAGCTGCCGGAGATTCCCTGTATCGTCCGTGATCTCACCGATGATGAAGCGACGATCATCATGGTGGACAGCAATTTGCAGCGAGAAACGATCTTGCCGTCCGAAAAAGCATTTGCCTATAAAATGAAGCTGGAAGCTATGAAAAGGCAGGGTCAGAGGACGGATTTAACTTCTTCTCCATTGGATAATAAGTTAAGTGGAACAACATCTGCTCAACAGTTAAGTCAGAAAAGTGGAGACAGCCAACCGCAGATTTATCGCTTTATCCGCTTGACCGAACTGATCCCGCCTGTCCTGCAAATGGTGGATGACGGAAAGATTGCTTTCCGTCCTGCCGTGGAGCTGTCCTATCTTTCCAAAGACCAGCAGCAATCTCTGCACGACACAATGGAATGTGAGGACTGCACCCCGTCTTTGGCGCAAGCTATTAAAATGAAAGAGTTCAGCAAGGACGGCAGACTGACCGACGAGGTGATTCTCTCCATCATGCAGGAGGAAAAGCCAAATCAGAAAGAACAATTCAAAATGCCGAAAGAGCGTATCAGCAAATATTTTGCACCGGGGACGCCCGCGCAGAAGATCGAAGATACCATTGTTAAGGCGTTGGAAATGTACCGAAAGCGTGAACGGCAAAGAGATATGGAACGACGATAAAATTTTCCTAACAAGGGGTATCTATACCCTAAAATAAGGCAAGGTGCGGCGGTGTTCGCTTGTTCCCCCTCTCCACACCTCTCCCCCTCAAAAACTACCTGCACTACCCGAAAAAAGAGATGTCTATGGGGCTGTCAATTCACACCTTTGCAGCAGAACGCAAAAATCCGTACAATGAAGCTGCAAAGGAGGTCTTGCGATATGAAAAAAGCAATACAATTCATGCTATTGGCAGCGCTTGTCGTTTCTGTATCGGGATGTGCGAATACAAATCATCCGCAGGCAATACGGGAAAGTTCGGATATAGAGGCATTGAGAAGCGAGATTGACGAAAACGCTGTGCCAAAGGAAACGCTAACCGATTCTTTTTCGGAAAGTAAAACGAGTTCCGACGATAGCGTTATTGATGTTAAGGCGGAAACGGAATCGTCACAGGCAGAAACGCCGCAGCCTACCGCAGAACAAAGCCCTGCGCTGGGGATACAATCGCCGCAGACAGTCGTTTCAAACGATACGCCGAAACCCGAATCGTCGAAAGCCGTTGAGCCTACCACTGAACCAAAGCCAACGCCAACGCAGCAGCCAACACAGCAACAGGCAGAAGAAAAACCAACGCCGGAACCTGCACTGACTGAATCACCGCAGGAAACCGCGCCGCCCGCAGAACCTACCGCACCCGACTTCAATATCGACTATTGGATCGGTTATGCGAGAAGCTATGCGGAAAGCGTGGGACTGCGGCTTGAAAGTACGGCGGTTGACTGCTGGGACAATCCCATCACCGCAGGAGCATACAGCGCTTGCCTTGACCGGGACATTGAAAGCAGGCTGAATCGGTACAGCCGGGACGAGGATATTACCGATGTCTGGATATGGGCGCAGGCTCGCTCCGACGGGAGCTACGATCTGTATATCGGCTACGCCTAAATCCAAATCAAAACCGAATATTTCACTTTGAGCGCACTGTGTAATAACACGGTGCGTTTTTTCATTTCAAGGAGGATTTCACAGAATGAAAACGCAGAAACTTAAAAGAATGATGTCGCTGTTTCTGGCGGCTTTGATTTGCGTTACTACCCTTGTCGGGTTCGGAACGACTGCCTATGCCGCAGAGGAAACCGACGAGGTATGCCTTGTTTCCTTTCCCCGTGACGGGGACGCCAACTACGGCGGCGAATGGGGGCACGGCAGCTTTAATTTTATGAACGGATGGTTCGCACAAACTTCGCGCTATACCACCGTCCGAGCAATGGGTTCGTATGACGGCAATATCTGTTACTGCATTGAACCCGGCGTGCCGCAGGAATCGGGCGACCGCTACACCAAAAAAGGCGAGAACTTTTGGGATAATTACCCCTCGTCCTATAACCACACCATTTCGCCCGATGATATTAAGCTGTTTATCGGCCGTATCTTTCAGTACGGCTATACGGGTACAATTTCGACCTCTTGGCGTTCGCAGAATGAGGGCGGCGACAAGCTGGCTCACGCCGTTGCCACACAGCTTTTAGTTTGGGAAACCATCGTTGGCGAACGCGACGCCGATTTTAACAAGGTAGGCACAGGCGGTAAGGACGCAATCTGCGATCAGGTCAGCACAGGCCACCCGCTGTATAGCCAAATTATGAGCTACTACAATTCCATTGCCGCCAGCGTTCAAACCCATTCCAAAGTGCCGAGCTTCTTTGCAAAATCCACAGGCAAGGCCAAAAACATTGAACTTGAATGGGACGGCGAAAAGTACACCGCCACACTCACCGACACAAACAATGTCCTTTCCAATTACACTTTTTCGGCAAGCGTTTCGGGAATCCGTTTCTCTGTAAATGGAAAAAAGTTGGTAATCACAGCCGATACCGCACCGAGCGATACCGTCAGAATTACAGCCGAAAAGAAAAATTCACAGAGGCGCGGCGTTATCACTTGGACGGACGGCGTTTACGGCCCGAATGGAAAACTGCAAGATATTGTCACCTATGCGCAGTCAGTCAACGATCCCGTGAAAGGCTATTTGAATATTAAGGTCTCTTACGGCTCGGCAAAGATCGTGAAAACCAGCGAGGACGGCAAGGTTGAGGGCATTTCTTTTACCATTACAGGAAACGGCGTGAATAAAACCGTTCAGACAGGCGAAGGCGGTGTTATTCAGATTGATAATCTCACTCCCGGCGTTTACACCGTGACCGAGCAAAGCTATGACAAATACGAGCCGCAGGAGGTGCGCTGTGTGACCGTCGTCAGCGGTCAGGTGGCAACGGTCAATTTCAATAACACCTTAAAGCGCAGTGATCTCACCGTCACGAAAACCGCCGAGGACGGGATGAACGAAGGTGTGAACTTCCACCTGTTCGGCACTTCACTGTCGGGGCTTGCGGTGGATGAGTACGCCGTGACCGACAGCTCCGGCAAGGCGTATTTCCGGGATGTGCTGATCGGCACAGGCTACACGCTGGAGGAAGTCGATACGGCGATCCGCTATGTCGTTCCTGAAAATCAGACGGCGGCGATTGAATGGAACAAGGTAACAAGCAAGAGCTTTACAAACATTTTGAAAAAATGGAATGTCACCGTTACCAAGAGCGACAGCGAAACGGGAACGCCGCAGGGCGACGCTTCTCTCGGCGGCGCGGTTTACGGTATCTACAAAGGCGAACAGCTTATCGACCGTTACACCACCGATGCGAACGGTCAGTTCACTACAAAATATTATGTCTGCGGCGACGACTGGTCGGTGCGTGAGATCACACCGAGCGAGGGTTATTTGCTGGACGAAGCTGCGCACCATATCGGCGCAGAGGCAAAAAACTACACCGTAGAATACAATTCCACCGCCAACGATGTGACCGAGCAGATCATTAAAGGTAGCATCGCCCTGATCAAGCACACGGACGACGGCGAAACACAGCTTGAAACGCCGGAGGCCGGCGCAGAATTTGAGGTATTCCTAAAATCCGCAGGCAGCTATGCCGCTGCCAAAGATGCCGAGCGTGATCATCTTATCTGCGACGAAAACGGCTTTGCGCAGACGAAAGACCTACCCTACGGCATTTACAGCGTTCATCAGGTCAAGGGCTGGGACGGCCGGGAGTTTCTGCCCGATTTTGATGTGTATATTGCAAAAGACGGGCAGACCTACCGCTACCTTGCCAACAACCGCAATTTTGAGAGCTATATCAAGATCGTCAAGGTGGATGCCGAAACCGGCAAGGTTATTCCGCTGGCAGGCGCAGGCTTCCGGCTTTACTGCCTGGACGGCAGCCTGATTACGCAGTCTTTCACCTATCCGACCCCCGTTACCATCGACACATTCTACACCAACGACGAAGGATATTTGATTACCCCCGAAAAGATTGAGTACGGTTCGGGGTACTCGCTGGTCGAAATATTTGCCCCCTACGGTTACACGCTCAACAGCGATCCCATGTATTTTGATGTTGTGCAGGACGCCTCTACCGACGAGGGCGGCGTTGCCGTGATCGAGGTTGTCAAGCCGAACATGGCGCAGAAAGGCGTTATCAGGATCAGCAAATCCGGAGAGGTCTTTTCCTCCGTCATCGAAGCGGACGGACTGTATCAGCCTGTTTTCTCCGTTCGGGGCTTGCCGGGCGCGGTCTATGAAATCACCGCCGCCGAGGACATCATCACGCCGGATGGCACGCTGCGCACTTCTGCCGGAGAAGTGGTTGATACCGTAACGACCGACGAAACAGGGTTTGCCGAGAGTAAGCCGCTGTATCTTGGAAAATATGAGATCAGGGAAATCACAGCACCCTACGGCATGATTCTGAATCCCGAAATCCGCACCGCAGAGCTTGTGTATGCGGGACAGGAAATCGAGATCACCGAAACCTCTGCCGGCTTCTACAACGAGCGACAGAAAGCCGCTGTTTCTCTTGACAAGATTTTAGAACAGAACAAGCAGTTCGGAATCGGTGCAAACGGTGAAATGTCTGCCGTAACCTTTGGCTTGTTCGCTGCCGAGGATTTGACCGCAGCGGACGGCTCTGTTATTCCTGCAGACGGATTGCTTGAAATCCTTTCCGTTGACGAAAACGGACACGCCGACTGCAAGACTGATTTGCCGCTTGGCAGCTTCTATCTCAAAGAACTTTCCACCGACGAGCATTATATCCTCTCCGACGAAAAGTACACGATTGTCTTTGAGTACGCCGGACAGGAAACCGCCCTTGTGGAAATCAAGGCAAACGACGGCAAGCCCATCGGCAACGACCTGATTTACGGCGAAATCCACGGACTGAAAAAGAACGAGGACGGAAATGCGCTTGGCGGCGCAGTGATCGGTCTGTTTAAGCCTGATACCGAAGAATTTACAACCGATACCGCTATTCTGACTGCCACCTCCGCAGAGGACGGCAGTTTTTCTTTTGCCAATGTGCCTTATGGGAACTGGATCGTCCGTGAGATCGAAGCGCCGACCGGCTTTGTGCTGTCCGAGGGAGCATTTGCTGTAACCGTCAATGAGGACGGCGCAGTAATAGAGGTTGAGATTAAAAATACGCTAATCCGTGGTACGGTGCAAATCACAAAGGTTGATAAGGATTATCCCGACAACAAGCTGACAGGCGCAGAATTTTTTGTTTACCGTGACAGCAACGGGAACAAGGCGCTTGACGCCGACGATGAATTGCTCGGTACGCTCACCGAAACAAGCGTGGGCGTTTATGAAATGTCCGATCTTGTTTACGGCGGATATTTTGTAAAGGAGCAGAAAGCGCCGGAGGGTTTCTATCTCGACGAAAACGCCTATTATTTTGAAATCACCGAAAACGGCAAGACCGTCACCGTGGAAAACGAGGCGGGCAAAGGCTTTGTCAACACGGCAAAGGTGGGATCGCTCAAAATCATCAAGACATCTTCTGACGGAAAGATTGAGGGCTTTTCGTTCCGTGTGACCGGGCCTAATGGGTATTCCGAAGTCTTTACCACCGACAAAAACGGCGAAATTCTCATTGAAAATCTCCGCATTGGCGACTACACCGTAAGCGAGGTATCGGACGGCGCTTCTGTCGCCTATATTCTCCCCGCGGACAAGACGGCGAGCGTGTTTGAGGGCGCTGTTACAAAGGTAGAAATGCACAACGAGCTGCGCGATACCCCGAAAACAGGCGACGACAGCAATCCCGCACTCTGGAAGTGGCTGACCGCTATTGGCATGCTAGGCTTTGCCGCCTGCGGCGGTGGGTATATCGCTTATGCTATGAAGAAGAAAAAGGAGGACGCTGAATAATGGAACTGAAAACAATCGTTGCAATCGGACTGGTCGTGTTCATCGTGGGTGCTTTGATTTTCCTGAAAATCAGAGGCAAGAAGAAATAACGACCGGGGCGGCTGAAATAGGCCGTCCCTTTTACATATCCAAAACAAAAGGAGGTTCTTATTTTATGGTACACTTTTTCGATTCACACATAGCGCAGAAATATGGGGTCAATGCGGCGGTACTGGCGGGTTTCCTTTGGGACTGTGCAGAAGAAAAAAGCACGCAGTCCCCGCAGCTTCACGAGGGCAGGGTTTGGGTTCGCTGCTCGGTGCAGATGATGACGGGGTTCTTTCCGTTCCTCTCCTACGACGAAATCCGCTATGCCTTGAAACGGCTGATAAGGGCGCGTGTTCTCACAAAGGGGCGTTTCAACGAAAGCTGCTTTGACCGCACGAACTGGTACGCCTTTACCGAGTTCGGACAATTTCTTATGACAGAAAGCGAGGGACAGACAAAATGAATCTGAATATCCGTGAAATGCTCCCGAAAGAACGGGACTACGCTTATACGCAGAGCTATCAGCTTATGTCGCAAAGCGGCTGCATTGCCCTTATGCGCGGCGATTTCGGAAACGGCGGCAGAACCTTTTATCCCGACTATGAGGATCAGATCAAGCAATACCGAACCGATGAATTTGCCGCCGAGTTTGATTCCGTCATCAAGGAATTTTACAAGGTGGGTATCTTGGCTGACCGTGATTCTATGCTCGAATACTGCTGCGCCCGTCCCGACGGGCGGTTTATGGGAAATTTCAGCCGCGAATACGGGTATCGGGTTGATACTGACAAATACACCTATCTTCTGCGTTGTATTCCCGCGCCCGGCGACAACAATTTCTATTGCTATGCCTATGTTTCCGACCTGCTGAACAGTCACATGGAAAAAGCAGCGCAAGGGATTCGCTTTATCGACAGCCGCTATAAAGAGCTTTTCCGTCTGCCTGACGGCGGGAATATTATCATTACCCATACGGACGGTGAGAAAATCAAAGCCTACTGCCGCTATATAGACGAAACCCACGCAGAGATCGGAAAGAACACCTATCACATCTGCGAATTTGCCCAGCATATGGAGGATTGTGGGGCAACCTATGCCCCTGCCGAACCGCTTATCCCGGAAATGTGCTATTCCACTTTACCGTCAAGCGGTGAGGTTATCAAGGTGTTTCGCGGAGATCGCAGCTATATCCCACTGAAAATGCCGATAGATTCTGCCACCGCGCGAAAGTATGCGGACGATATGAACCGCAGGCTCGGCGTTTCCAAAGCGCAGGAGGCGGCTATGCTTGCCGGTTCCATGTTCGGTTGGAGCGTACCCGCCGCAGACGCAAAGAATTATGACGAAAACGGCAATCCACGCCGACCGAAATCAAAGGATCGAGGTGACGCAAGATGAAAGACAGCAGGCACATTATTTGGACGGATTATCTTGACTACGACGACTGGAAAGAGGATTTAGAGGCGCAGTACCCCGAACTTTCCGCAAACGAGCGTATGAATTTGATGTATGAAATCAACGGCACTTATTTTCAGGACGAGAAAACGAATCTGGATATTCAGCTTTCCCGTCCGATTCTCGTTGTCGGGGACTTGGGACTTTGGCACGGCCGCCGTATGGGGTACAAAGAAATTGAAAGCGGCAATATCAGCGATTGCCTTTATACGGAACGGGACATTGACAACGCCACTTGGTTTGTGGATAAAAACGGCGATTTCCGCTGCGAGGCGATTCATCACGACGGCACAAACCACTACCTCTACCGCGCCTACAAGGACGGCGTTTCCGAAACGCAAATCGACAATCTGAAAGAAAAGATATACCGCGGTACGGCGACCCGTGCGGACATTACAAGAATAACCCGCAGGCTCGGCGACGAGATTGCCAAAGTACACGGGTTTCCGATCCCCCGTCAAAGGCGTGCCGCTGAACAGGAACGGTAAGGAGGCAAAGCTATGCAGGATTTATCCGCTTCAAGGGACTGCGCTTTTTCAGCCTTTATAACCAATCTCGGCAAATACAACGAGGGATATTTGATAGGCGAATGGGTGAAATTTCCCGTTACCAACGAAGAATTGCAGGCGGTGTTTCAGCGGATCGGCATTAACCGTCGCTATGAAGAATGGTTTATCACCGATTACGAGTGTCCCGATTCCTCTATCTATGACCTACTCGGCGAGTATGAAAGTTTAAGCGAGCTCAATTACCTTGCGGGGCAGATCATGGAGCTTGATGAAAGTGAAGAATTTTGGCAGGCTGTTTTAGATTTGGGCGAGAATACGGGCAGCATAAAAGAGCTAATCAATCTCACCGAAAACATGGATTGCTTTGATTATCTGTCGGGTGTGGAAAGCGATTACGACCTCGGCTATTACTGGATTGAACAAAGCGGCTGCTATGATACGAGCAGGCTGGGCGTACTCTCAAACTATATCGACTATGAGAGTTTCGGCAGGGATATTCGCTTTGATGAAAGCGGCGTATTTGCCGATCACGGCTATGTGCGTTCAAATGGTGGTCGATTTGTTGACATCTACGACGGCAAGGTTGAGAATATCCCCGAAGAATACCGTATCAAAAGTCCAAAGCTATATGAACGCGCCGTTGTCGGGAGAACGGAAAAAGATATGGAGCGATAATTTGCACATTTGATATTGTTTCGGCTGTTGGGTATAGTATAATATATCATGGGAAAAGGAAGTGATTACAAGTGAGCGACAACAGCTCTTATACTGATTTGGCGCAGCGGATCGAAGAATCCTTTGCCGAGATTGAGGACGAGGCGATTTCCGATTTCAGAGAAACGGACGAAGAATACAATGCACTGTATCAGCAAATTTTGAGGCTGAAAGAAAATAATCCGTTTATCCGAAAGGTGATAGACGGCAACGGCGAAATTTCTTTGAGCGCCGAGGAACACGGAGTTTTGACCGAGTATTTTCGTTTGCGGTTCAGGCTCGACGACATGGAGCGCCAACGGCTCTATTTCAGAGGACATACCGACTGCATTTCCTATCTGAAAAAGGTCGGCGCACTGTAAAATGAATATCCGATGAAAGCGGTACAGAGATAACCTGTGCCGTTTTTTACATAGCCGAGAGGTTTTCACTTAGAAAGCCTCTCGGCTATTTCTATTTAGAACGGAGGTGAAAAAGTATGCCATATATCCCGCCGGAGGTGGTGGAGAAAGCCCGTGAAATGGACTTGCTGACCTATCTTAAAAATTATGAGCCGCAGGAGCTTGTTCATTTCGGCGGTAACACCTACTGCACCCGAGAGCATGACAGCTTGAAGATTTCCAACGGAAAATGGTGCTGGTTTTCCCGTGGGATCGGCGGTTATTCGGCGCTGGACTATCTCATCAAGGTCAAAGAAATGCCCTTTACGCAGGCGGTGGAAACGATTATGGGAAATGTCGCGGTGTTGCCGCCGACCTATTCCCCCGCGCCGAGCAAGCCGAAAGAAAAAGTTTTGCTTTTGCCAAAAGCGAACCGCTGCGCCGCCCACGCCGTGGAATATCTGCATGGGCGGGGAATCGACTATGAGTTGATCGACTTCTGTATCAGCACAGGACGGTTGTATGAAAGCTATCCCCATTACAACGCTGTGTTCGTCGGGCAGGATCTGGACGGCAAGCCCCGCTATGCCAATCTGCGCGGTATCGGTACAGACTTTATCGGAGACGCAAACGGCAGCGACAAGCGGTATTCCTTTGGGATTTCCGCAGAAGCACAGAGCGACACGCTGAATCTGTTTGAATCGGCGGTAGATTTGCTGTCCTACGGGACAATGCAAAAGCTGGACGGCAAGGACTGGCGGCGAGAAAACCTGCTCTCCCTTGCAGGCGTGTATAAGCCGAAAGCAAAGATTGAGGAAAGCAGCCTGCCCGCCGCCCTTGTTCAGTATCTTGCGGACTATCCCCATATCCGAAAAGCGGTCTTGCGGCTGGATAACGACTATACGGGACGGATCGCCGCAGACACGATTAAAACGCTGCTGTCCCAAAGATACGCGGTTAAGGTGGCAATTCAACCGCCCCCGCAGGGCAAGGATTACAACGATTGTTTATGTATGCGGCTCGGACTTCCCGTTACCAAGCGAAAAGAAAGGAGCAAAGAACGATGAAATGGGCGATTTAATGAATACGGGCATGAGAATACGGCGTTTCCGTATTTCGTGCGGGTTGACGCAAAAGGCGTTAGGCGTGGCGGTTGGTTTCCCGCAGGAGAACGCCGACATACGAATTGCGCAGTACGAATCCGGCACGAGAACGCCGAAACACGAATTGCTGTGCCGTATGGCGCAGGCGCTTGATATTACTCCCTCGGCGCTTGCCGTCCCTCGTATTAGAAATGCCGAAGAATTGAGCAGCCTGTTATCAGCGCTGGAAGATGAATACGGAACAACATTTTTAAATGAAGAAAGGAAACAAACGATGAAAACCTATGCAGTAACAATTACCGAAACATTGCAAAAGACGGTAGAGATTGAGGCAAATTCCAAAGCGGAAGCCGAAGCAATGGTCGAAGCCCGCTGGAATGACAGCGAATATATCCTCGACGCGGATTCCTTTGTCGGCGTAGATTTCTCCGCAAGGTCAAATGAGCGAAGCCGTGATTATGAACGCTGAAAGGAGATTTCCGCTATGAGTGAGGAAAAGAAAATCAAGGTTGTACTGCTGGAACCGGGTAAACTTGCCCGCACCGCTGAAATCGGCACTTCTATTGAAGATTTGCAAAATGCCGTTGACGGACTGATTGAACCCTTTTACCCCTTTGAGGAACAGGTGTGTATTGTCTGCAACGACGAGGGAAAGATCAACGGTATGCTGCCAAACCGAAGCGTAAAAAACAAGGACGGCGTTATGGTCGATTTCATTTTCGGCCCCGCTTTTATATGTGACTGCCGGGGCGAGAGCTTTGACAGTCTTTCCGATGAACAGATTGCCCGCTATACTAAAATGTTCCGCTATCCCGAACACTTGGCAAGGCTGAACGGAAAGCTCATCGGAATCCCGTTCAATCCGCAGCGTGAGCATGAACGCTGAATTTTTTCAGTCGGTGGCAAAATGTTCGGCCGATGGGACGAACGCCATGCGATGTACCAGCAAGCATCGCCTTTGTGATACCACAAAGGCAAAACCTTGTCAGGGGTAGCCCCTGAAACCCTTAATTTTGCTCGTCCCCGTTACAAACGGAGGGCGATATTTTTATGCGCTGAAAGGAGGCGTATGGTATGAGCGAACTGCTCTTTTTTATCATCGGAACTATGCTCGGCGGCTGTATCGGTATTGTGATTATGTGCCTGTTGCAGATCAACCGCCTGCAAGGAAAGGACGACTACAAATGAATGAACCGATGACATTTCTGGATTTTTTCAGCGGCGTGGGCGGTTTCCGCAAGGGCTTTGAGCTTTGCGGAATGGTTTGTAAAGGCCACTGCGAAATAGATAAATTCGCAGACCGCAGCTACCGCGCCATACACGATATACAGGAGGACGAATGGTATGGAGAAGATATTACCAAAATCGACCCCGCCGATCTGCCGAGGGTCAACCTCTGGGCGGGCGGATTCCCGTGTCAGGACATTTCTGTATCTGGCCGGCAAAGAGGGCTTGCCGGAGAACGAAGCTCTCTCTTTTTTGAAATCATTAGACTGCTCAAAGGCACAAAAACCGAAGATAGACCCGAATGGCTTGTCCTTGAAAATGTTAAAAATCTGCTCTCCGTTAATCGGGGATGGGACTTTGCGGCCGTTCTCAATTCGTTGGCCGAAATCGGCTATCATATCGAGTACGGACTGCTTAATTCACGCTTCCACGGCGTTCCGCAAAACAGGGAACGAATCTACCTTGTCGCTTATCGACATTTTAGAGCCGGAGGTGGACGAAAAATATTTCCTGTCACCGCAGGCGACGGCAAGGCTCTTATACAGTTAATCGGTGGCACACAGGGTAAGCGCGTTTACGACCCTGCAGGAGTAAGCTGCACGCTGATGAGCGAAGGAGGCGGTTTTGCAGGCAGGACGGGAATGTATTTCATCGATCTGTGCAAAGGCAATCCCAAGCTGACGGAACACGCCCGCTGTATCAAAGCAAGGTATGACAGCGGGATCGGCAACCGCAGCGCTGATAATTCGGGCGTGCTTTGTATGAGCGCCGATTGTCCTGACCGCACCGAGAAAACAGCTTTGATTCAGCTAAAACGAGGCGAGGCGAAAATACGGGAACAGGATTACACCAAATGCCTGATCGCAGGCTACAACAAAATTGGGGTAAGCAACCGTGGCGAAAGCTCCGGCGTTTTTTACGGCTGCCGCGCTGTACTCACCCCCGACCGTGAGAATAAGAGACAGAACGGCCGCCGTTTCAAGGAGTGCGGCGAACCCGCCTTTTGCCTGAACACGCAGGACAAACACGGCGTTTACCTCTGCGCCTGCGATTCCTGCGAACACGCTTTACCCGTAAAGCAAGCGGCAAACGCGGATAAAAGCAAATCCGAAAATAAACCGAAAATACCGCTTGGCTGCGGACGAATCCGCAAGCTGACGCCCCGTGAGTGCTGGCGGCTGCAAGGCTTTTCCGATGAAATGTTTGATAAGGCGGCCGCCGTCAATTCCGACGCCCAGCTTTACAAGCAGGCAGGCAACGGCGTGACAATCCCCGTTGTGTACGCTGTCGGCAAACGGATCGTCGAAATTCAAAATGAACAGAACAAGGAGGGCATATGAGAAAACGCAATGTTCACATTCAATTCTGGCTGGATAAAAAGGAAGCCAAGGCGTTTCAAAAAAAAGTCAAACGCAGCGGTCTTTCCCGTGAGGCGTATTTGCGGCACTTGGTAAACGGTCTTGAACCGCAGGACGCTCCGCCGCCCGATTACTACGCTATGATGAGGGAGCTCCACGGGATCGGTAACAATCTCAATCAGATTGCGGTTAAGGCGCACACTCTGAATGTGCTGGATGTGCAGAGGTATGACGAGGCCTGCCGCAAGATCGATACGGCTATTAAGAAAATCACCGAGGCGGTTATCCTGCCCCGCCCGATGAAGTAACACGATGGCTACAACATCTATCTGGCGTGTAAAGGGCTGGCTTGGAAAAGTCGTTATCTATGTGGAGAATCCCGACAAAACGACCAATCCCAAATTTTACACGGAGGAAGATATGACCGAGCGAGACGGACGGGAGCTTTCCGATGTTATCCGATATGCCGTCAATTCAGAAAAAACACAGCAGGCCGAAAACGAGGATTGTACCGTCGTTCACCGCTTTGTATCGGGGATCAACTGCTCTCCCGCTACCGCCCGCGACGAAATGCTTGCGGTAAAAAAGCGGTTCGGCAAGGAGAACGGGACGGTGGCCTACCACGGGTATCAATCCTTTGCTCCCGGCGAGGTCACGCCCGAAACGGCGCACGAGATCGGAATGAAGCTCGCCGCCCGTTTGTGGGGCGACCGTTATCAGGTGATTGTGGCGACCCACCTTGACAAAGAAAATCACCTGCACAATCATTTTGTGCTGAATACGGTGTCCTTTGTAGACGGGATCAAGTATCACCGCACTAAAAAGGATTATCACGATATGCAGACCGTTTCCGACGAGCTTTGCCGTGAGTACCGTCTATCGGTGATTGAAAATCCGCAGTACGGGAAATCCAAGCAGTACGGCGAATGGCGCGCCGAACAAGAACAGCGTCCCACTTGGCGGGGGTTGGTTCGTGCCGATGTTGACGAGGCAATCCGGCAGTCTATGACGGAGCGGCAGTTTTTTGATAACCTGCGAAAAAAGGGCTATGAAATCAAGGTTGGTAAAGATATTTCAGTAAGGCCGCCGGGGAAAGAGCGTTTTGTGCGGCTTATGCGGAATTTCGGTGAGGATTATTCCGTTGAAGCAATCCGCAGACGGCTTTTATCGCAGACAAAAGCTGAAAGGAAACCGTCCGCACCGTCCCGAACGGTTTTGCGGGTACGGCTGATCGGCAGCTTTTATAAAACCCGCAAGATTACAGGGTTTCGGGCGCTGTATTTCCACTACTGCTATCTGCTGGGGATCTTCCCGGAAAACAAACCGAAACAAAACAGGCGGCTTCATTTCCTCTTGCGTGAGGACTTGCGAAAGCTGGACACCATCACCGCCGAAACAAGGTTGCTTGTAAAGTATCGCATTGATACCTCCGAGCAGCTTTTTTCATACCGTGACGGTGTGAAAGACAAAATTTCTGCCCTGACCGACGAGCGAAAACAGCTTTACAAATTACAGCGGACGGCGGCGGTCAAAGCAGACCCCGAAAAGGCGGCGGAGATAAAAGAACAAATATCCGCATTGTCAAAGGAACTGGCCGCACTTAGACGGGAGGCGGTTTTATGTGACGGTATAGCCGAACGCTCCGGCGTTATCAAGGAAAAAATCAAAGCTGTCCGCAAGGACAATCAACCTGAAAGAAAGGAGAAAACCGACCATGTACAATTCCGGTGACGCAGCGGAACAGATCGTAAGGATCAGCTTGGAGGGTACGGAAGTCGCCTTAAAGCTGACCGGCTCGGCGGCAAAGAATATCGCCGCCATGATTTACGCTGTGCTGAAAAACAGGGACAAAAACAAGACCAAAGGTCGCCAGCGTTTAACCGCCATGCTCAAAAGTGGAAAGGAACTGAAAGTTTTTACCGTCGGAGAGGAACATTTGAAACAGTTTGCTACCGAGGCGAAACGCTACGGCGTAGTTTACTGCGCTCTGCGGGGCAAAGAAAAATCCGCAGACGGCATGGTGGATATTATGGTGCGTGCCGAGGACGCTTCTAAGATCAACCGCATTGTAGAACGCTTCAAGCTGGCTGCGGTCGATACCGTTTCTATCAAACGGGATATTGAAAAATCCAAAACCGAAAAATCTGCTGCCCCCTCTGTACCCGAACAGGAGAAACCCGACAAAGAAGCGGACGACAGACTGCTTGACGATCTGATGGGTGCGCCCGTGAAAAAGGGCGAGCGCACAGCGGCAAATCCCGAAGCGGAAAAAACCGCGTCTTTTGGGACAGCGGCGGAGAAATCCCATCCGTCCGCGCCTACCTCAAAGAAGCAAAGCAGAACCGCCGAGGGTACTGTTAAACCGCCCGAAGAACGCCCCTCTGTCCGTGAAGAACTGCGGGAAATCAAGGCGAAACAGCAAGAGGCGGCGACCAAAAACGAAGAACCCACCGTTTCCCAAAAGCCAGCAAAGCAGCAGACGACTGCCCACAAGCAGCCGTCCCGAAAAAAGAGCAAAAAAGTAAAGGAGCGATGATTTATGAGCAACAATTTTGACGATATTTTTGAACCCGCCCCGCAAGCCGAGGATTTTGACAAAGAGGCTTGGGCGGCAAAGAAAAAGGCGGAGCGTGACGAGGTGTACGCCCTTGCCGACGCCACCGCCGAGGAAGTCTGCGCAGATGGCGGCAAGTTCCGTGAATATCTGGATGTGCAGGCGAATTTTCGTCACTATTCCGCTACCAACGCCTTGTTGATTCTGGCGGCAAAGCCGGACGCCCGCAGGCTGGGCGACAAGGATTTTTGGCGCGATCAGGGCGTGTATATCAAAAGACAGGAATTTGGCCATCCTATCAAGATCGTAGAATCAAACGGCGAATACACCCGCGACGACGGCAGTATCGGCGTGTCGTATAACATCAAGCATGTGTATGACATTTCACAGACCACCTCCCGCATGAGAGCACAGCCGCCCGTTTCCCACGACGCAAGGGCTTTGCTCGGCGCGCTCATTTACAAAAAGCCCGTGCCGATTCAGTCTGTCGATGAATTGCCTGACGGTTTGGGCGCACTGTACGACCATGAACAGGAGGCAATTTTTGTCTGCCGCGGAATGGAGGCAAACGATCTGTTCTGCGAGGTATCAAAGGCATTGGCACAAGCAGAGCTTGCTCAAACCGGCGAAGAATACGACCCGCAAACTGCGAGCTTTAAGGCGCATTGCGTTTCGTATATTCTCGGCAAAGAGTTCGGCGTTGATGTGAGCGATTACAGTTTTGAGAATCCCGCTGATTTTCTCCGCACCGACGATCCGCAGGAAATCCGCACCGAGCTTTCCGAAATCCGAGATACCGCCTACGACATTTCCGCACGAATGGCAAGAGCGCTGGAAAAAGAAAAATCGCCCCGCCATACGGAACAGGAGCGCTGAATATGGAAAGAACAGAAAAACGAGTGCTGACCCTCGACCGCTACGAACATGGCGTTGTTATCAATGCCCTTAACGAAATGCGAAACGATCTGCTGGAAGAAGAACGCCCCACCGATATTGTTGACGAGGTTCTTTTGAAAGTAATCGACGCGCCTACAAAAAAGGAGAAACGACGCGATGAAGCGCGGGAATAATCCTCTTGTGCTTTGCCTGTTCGGGATTCTCCCCGTGGTGTGGCTGGGACTTTTGATTGCCCCGGCCGCAGGCGGGGGACTGCCCGAAATCCTTGCCCGGTTTCCTGCGGCAATGAACGACCCCTTCAAAATAGAGCTTTGCGGGGACAGTCTGAAAACTGTCCTCGTTTTGCTTTGCGTGTACGGGCTTGCTATCGGCGTATATCTTTCCTCCCGCCGCAACTACCGCAGGGGTGAGGAACACGGCTCGGCAAAATGGGGCAATGCAAGAGCCGTGAACAAAAAATATCAGGCGGCAAACCCGGAGGAAAATAAGATTCTCACACAAAATGTCCGTATGGGATTTGACGGCAAAAAGCACCGCCGTTCTCTGAATACCGTAGTTGTGGGAGGAAGCGGCGCAGGAAAAACAAGGTTCTATGCAAAACCGAACCTATGCCAAGCCGCCAATGCCGCAAGCCACGGAACAAGTTATGTGGTGCTTGATCCGAAAGGCGAAATGCTGCGAGATACGGGCTATCTGCTTGCTCAAAGGGGCTATGATGTGCGGGTGCTGGATTTGCTCAATATGGAGAAAAGCCATTGCTACAATCCGTTTGTCTATTTGCGGGACGACAACGATGTGCAGCGCTTGGTTACAAATCTGTTCAAGAGTACCACGCCGAAAGGCAGTCAATCCAACGATCCCTTTTGGGACACAGCGGCGAGTATGCTTCTGTTGGCGCTTGTGTTCTATCTCAAATATGAGGCGCCGCCCGATGAACAGAATTTTTCAATGGTTATGGAAATGCTGCGCGCCGCAGATGTCAGAGAGGACATAGACGAATACGCTTCACCGCTGGACGAGCTCTTTGAACGGCTGGAAATGCGCGACCCGGAGCATATCGCCGTGAAGTATTACAAGGACTATCATTCCGGTTCGGCAAAGACCTTGAAAAGTATTCAGATCACTTTGGCGGCTCGCTTAGAGAAATTCAATCTGTCCTCTCTTGCGGCGCTGACCGCTGCGGACGAGTTGGATTTGCCCAGCTTAGGCGAAAAGAAAGTGGCGTTGTTCGCGCTGATACCCGATAACGATACCTCGTTCAACTTTCTTGTATCAATCCTATACACGCAGCTATTCCAACAGCTCTTTTACCTTGCCGACCACAAGCACGGCGGCAGTCTGCCCGTTCCCGTCCATTTTCTGATGGACGAGTTCGCCAATGTGAGCTTGCCGGATGATTTCGACAAGATACTGTCCGTTATGCGTTCAAGGCAGGTATTTGTTTCGATTATCCTGCAAAATTTGGCGCAGTTAAAGGCCTTGTTTGAAAAGCAATGGGAATCCATTTTAGGTAATTGCGACGAGTTTCTTTACTTGGGCGGCAACGAACAATCTACGCACAAATATGTATCGGAGCTTCTCGGCAAGGCGACCATCGACACAAACACCTACGGCAGATCGTCGGGGCGTAACGGCAATTACAGTACGAACTATCAGATTTCCGGGCGCGAACTGATGACGCCCGACGAGGTGCGTATGCTGGATAACCGTTACGCTCTTTTATTTATCCGCGGAGAGCCGCCGATTATGGATGAGAAATACAACATCTTAAAACATCCGAATGTATCACTTACCACAGACGGCGGCGCAGCGCCTTATGAACACGGCGGGACGGAACACGCCGTCGCCACACTTTCCCTTGCGGGAATCCCCGCAGAGGACATTCCCGATATGGAAGATACAGAACCCGATTACGAGCTTCTTTCCGATGAGGAAATCGAAGCTCTGTTTTCAATTTAAGGAGGTATTGCAAAAATGAAAAACACCAACAAAAATAAGACCACGAAAAAGCTACCTGTCCCCGGCAAGGTCAAAAAGGGATTCCGCTTGTACTGCGCCGCAGTTTTGGCTCTCGCCTTTACTCTCTGCTGCTCGGTAACGGCCTTTGCCGCAGGCGACCCGATTACCGTTGTAAACAATTTGAGTGATTTTATCTTTGGATTGATACGCGCGGTCGGCCTGATCCTGCTCGGCTGGGGTATCGTGCAGGTGGGGCTGTCTTTTCAGTCCCACGACCCCAGCCAGCGTTCCAACGGATTCCTCACCATTGCGGGCGGCATTATCATTACCTTTGCCAAAGAGATTTTGACGCTGATTACAGGCTGACAGAAAGGAAAACGATATGGAAAAATGCGAGTGCTATATCCACTCTCTGAAACAGGGAGAAACCCATGTTCTCGGTGAGGCGACAATCATTAAGCGCTTGGGCGACAACGACTATCTGGCGGAGTATAACGGCGTGAAGTGTCACGCCATATTCAATCCCTTTGCCGGACGGTACTTTGTGGATGATGTCTACGGCGTTATACGCAATGCGCCCGACAGGGACAGCAGATAACGAAACGATACGGCATACGGGGCAGGCTGCAAAAGGCGGCCTGCCCTTACTATGCCTGAAAGGAGGACGCTGTGAAGAAATACAGCATTATTTATGCAGACCCGCCGTGGCGGTATGAACGAAACGGCGTACAGGGCGCGGCTGAAAAGCACTATCCCACGATGAGCATTGACGAGCTTTGCCGTCTGCCTGTTTCCGAACTCTCCGAAAAGGATTCTATTCTTTTTCTTTGGACGACTTTTCCGCAGCTACGAGAAGCGCTGCGGGTAATTAAGGCGTGGGGATTTGAGTATAAAAGCGTTGCCTTTGTCTGGCTCAAACTCAACAAAAGCGGCAAGGGCTGGTTTTACGGATTAGGCTTCTGGACGAGAGGAAACGCCGAAATCTGTCTGCTTGCTACAAAAGGCCATCCAAAAAGAAAATCAAACCGTGTTCACCAATTCATTATCAGCCCTTTGCGGGGGCACAGTCAGAAGCCCGACGAGGCAAGGGATAAAATTATTGAGCTTGTGGGCGATCTGCCCCGCGTAGAGCTTTTCGCAAGAGAAAAAGCGGACGGCTGGGACGCTTGGGGCAACGAGATTGACTGCGACCTTGAAATCGAGGGCTATTGTGAAAAGACGGGAGGTGATTTTGTTGTCGGATAACTGGGTCGTACAAAATCTTGAAAACGCCCTTGAAACTTGGAATCAGAAACTTGCCGAGATATGGCAGCTTATCACGCAATCACCCACGCAATTTAAGGGCGGCACGATCTGGAATGTGATCGTCAACATTCACGGCGTAGTACAAGCGATAGGGCTTGCCCTACTCGTTCTGTTCTTTGTCGTCGGCGTGATGAAAACCTGCGGATCGTTTGCAGAACTGAAAAAGCCGGAGCACGCATTAAAGGTCTTTATCCGCTTTGCATTGGCAAAGGCGGCCGTCACCTACGGTCTGGAACTGATGATGGCTTTGTTCAATATCGTGCAGGGGCTTATCTCCACCATCATGACCGCCGCGGGATTCGGGACGGCAGGGCGAACGGTTCTGCCCTCTGAAATCGTGACGGCGGTTGAGGACTGCGGATTTTTTGAATCTATCCCATTGTGGGCGGTTACGATGATCGGCGGTCTGTTCATTACGGTACTGTCTTTCATTATGATAATGACCGTATACGGCAGATTTTTCAAGCTGTATCTTTACACGGCGATTGCGCCGGTTCCTCTCTCCGCTTTTGCGGGCGAACCCTCGCAGAATGTGGGAAAGAGCTTTATCAAATCCTACGCCGCTGTCTGCTTGGAAGGCGCGATTATTGTACTGGCTTGCATTGTTTTTTCCTTATTCGCTTCTGCCCCGCCCGTGGTTGACCCGAACGCCGCGGCGGTTTCTATGGTATGGAGCTATATCGGGGAGCTTGTATTTAATATGTTAGTCCTCGTGGGCGCGGTTAAAATGGCCGACCGTGTTGTGCGTGAAATGATGGGACTGTAATTGCTTTCTGCGGATATTCGCAGGAGGCTATTTTTATATGTAAAGGAGCGATATTCTATGAACTCATACGAAGAAAAGAAACAAAGACGAATCGACTACTACAACGAGAAAGCGGAAAAGTTTGAACAGGAAAGCAGCCGCCTTGCGCACGAATCAAGCAAAATGGTTGAGGCGATCCCTATGGGACAGCCGCTTATGCCCGATCACTATTCCTACAAATCGGATAAGAACTACCGTGATCGCGCTTGGGGCAAAATGGAGAAATCCGTTGAGGCAGGTCAAAAAGCGGACTACTACCGTAGCAAAGCCGAGGCCGCTGAAAACAATTCCGCTATTTCCAGCGACGATCCCGAAGCTGTTACGAAACTGAAAGAAAAATTGCAGCAGCGGCAGGAACAGCAAAGCTATATGAAAAAGGTCAACGCTTACTACCGCAAAAACGGTACGATGAAAGGCTTTGAGGGTATTTCCGACGAAAAAGCGGCGGAAATCGACGAGGCCGTGAAAAGTGATTATTCGTGGATTAACGCCCCCTATGCGCCCTATGAGTTGTCGAACAACAATGCGGAAATTAACCGTCTGAAAAAGCGGATCGAAAGTCTGGAACGCCGGGAGGAAACCGGCTTTGTCGGCTGGCAGTTTGAGGGCGGCGAAGCTGTTGCCAACACGGAGGAAAACCGCTTGCAGCTACTTTTTGATGAAAAGCCCAGCGAAGAACAGCGCAGCAAATTAAAAGGCTGGGGTTTCCGCTGGTCGCCGTCCAATAAGGCGTGGCAGAGGCAGTTAAACAGTAACGCCATCTACGCCGCCGGGCAGATTGATTTTATAAAGCCCCTTGACGGCAGAACGCCCCGTGAATTGCAGCCGAAGCCCAAAGCCAAAGACGAACAGGAACGATAAGGAGGCGATATTTTGGAAGTTAAGATCAACCGTGAAATCCGAAACTATACGGAATCCATGTTTTTCGGACTGTCTATGCGGCAGTTCGTTTTTTCTTTGCTGGCGGTCGTTGTCGCCGTGGGACTGTATTTTCTCTTAAAGCCGTATGTCGGGACGGAAACGGTGTCGTGGATGTGTGTTCTCGGCGCCGCGCCCTTTGCGGCTATGGGATTTATCACCTACCACGGCATGACCGCAGAGAAATTCATCTGGGCGTGGATTCGCTCGGAGTTTTTAGAGCCGAAAGAGATTCGTTTTGAATCCTCGAATTTCTACTATGAAGCGCTCAAAGACAAAATTGATACAGGAGGTAAAGCATGATTAAGACCTTAAAAAACCTGCTGAAACAGGACAAGGAGCGATATTCCGTCCCACGCAAGGTGCAGGATGTTATCCCCATTCAGCGTATCTGGAAAGACGGTATCTTTCAGGTGGGCAGCCGCTTTTCCAAGACCTATAAATTCACCGATATAAACTACCTTGTGGCGAGCCGTGAGGACAAGGAATCTATGTTTCTTGCCTACTCTGAACTGCTCAACAGTCTGGATTCCGGGGCGACTACGAAAATTACAATCAATAACCGTAGGCTGAACAAGGCAAATTTCGAGCAGTCTATTTTAATGCCTATGCGGGGCGATTCCCGCGATGTGTACCGCAGGGAATACAATCAAATGCTGCTTGACAAGGTCACGGGCGCAAACAGCATTATGCAGGAGAAATATATTACGATCTCCGTTGCCAAAAAAGATATTGAGGAAGCCCGCACTTACTTTTCCCGTGTTGGCGCTGATCTGATCTCCCACTTTGCCGCCCTCGGCTCAAAATGCAGCGAACTGGACGCCGGGGAAAAGCTGCGCGTCCTCCACGACTTCTACCGTCAGGGAGAGGAAGCGGCGTTTCATTTCGACCCGCAGGATATGATGAAAAAGGGGCACGATTTCAAAGATTATATCTGCCCCGATTCCATTGAAAAGAATAGCGATTATCTGAAGCTCGGCGAGAAATATTGCCGGGTTCTTTTTCTGAAAGACTACGCCAGCTATATCAAGGACAGCATGGTAACGGAGCTCACCGACTTTAACCGCAATATGATGCTGTCGATTGATGTTGTCCCCGTTCCCACCGACGAGGCGGTGCGGGAGGTGGAAAACCGTCTGCTCGGCGTTGACACGAACATCACCAACTGGCAGCGCAGGCAGAACGCCAACAATAATTTTTCTGCGGTCGTGCCTTATGATATGGAATTGCAAAGAAAAGAAACAAAGGAATTTTTGGACGACCTGACAACGAGGGATCAGCGCATGATGTTTGCGGTGATTACGATGGTAATTACCGCAGACGATAAGAAACAGCTTGACAGCGACACCGAAACGGTGCTGTCCGTTGCAAGAAAGCATATGTGCCAGCTTGCCGTTTTGAAGTTCCAGCAGTTCGACGGCTTGAATACGGTTCTCCCTATCGGTACAAGAAAAATCAATGCGTTTCGTACTCTCACTACCGAAAGCCTTGCGGTGTTTATGCCGTTCAAGGTACAGGAGGTGCAGGACAAGGGCGGTATTTATTTCGGAGAAAACGCCATCTCTCACAATCTCATTATGTGCAACAAAGCAAATCTTCTCAATCAGTCTGCTTTCCTGCTGGGCGTTCCCGGTTCGGGCAAATCCTTTTCCGCAAAAGAGCTTATCGCTTTTCTGATTCTCAACACCGAGGACGATGTGCTGATCTGCGACCCTGAAAACGAGTTCGGCGCACTGGCGGCGGCTTTGGGCGAGGAAACGGCAACCGTTATTCATATGGCGGCAGGCGGCAAGGATCGCTTGAACGCAATGTATATGGTAGACGGCTACGGCGAGAACAATCCCATTGTGGAGAAATCGCAGTTTATCATGTCCCTTGTAGAGCAGATTGATAAAACAGGCGTTGGCCCGCAGCAGAAATCCATTATCGACCGCTGCACCGCCCTTGTGTATCAGGAGGCAGAGGCAAACGGCACGACCGCTACTCTCTGCAACCTGCGAAACAAACTGTTGGAACAGCCCGAAGAAAAAGCAAAGGAAATCGCCCTGTCGCTGGAACTGTTCACCACGGGTTCGCTGGATATTTTCGGACATGAAAGTACCGTCGATCTCGACAACCGCATTGTTGTCTTTGATATTCACAGCTTGGGTGCGCAGTTAAAGCCCACGGGACTTTTGGTTATTACCGATACCATTCTGAATCGCGTTACCCTCAACTGGAAAAAGGGCAAGCGCACCCATATTTTTATCGACGAATTTCATGTGGTCTTTGAGAACGAGCAAAGCGGTATTTTCTTTAACTCCGCATGGAGGCAGTTCAGAAAGAGAAACGGTTATCCCACGGCCATTACGCAGAATGTGGAATATCTGCTCGATTCCGTACAGGCGAGCACCATGCTTTCCAACTCGGAATTTGTGGTTATGCTCAATCAGGCGTATTCCGACCGTGCCAAGCTCTCGAAGCTGCTCAATATCTCCGACGAGCAGATGAGCTATGTTACCAATGCCGACGCAGGCTGCGGACTTATCAAATACGGCTCGGCGCTTGTACCCTTTATCAACCGCTTTCCAAGAGATACAAAATTATATCAGCTTATGACGACGAAACCCGGCGAGGGTGTTTTCGGCGGGAACACATCAAACTGACAGGAGGACAATCGAATATGAAAAGCAAATATCTGATGATCGGGGCGGCATTTTTTTCCGCCCTTTTCCTTTTCTCCGGCGTTATGCTCTGGCGGCAGTATGCAGACGAAAAGCAGAGCGCCGAAGCCTTTGACAAGATCGCCGCGCTTGTGGAGGCCGAAACGCCGTCCGCCGACGAGCCGCAGGAATCTGAACCTCCGCAGCCTGAACAAACCGCTTTTGAAAAGTACGCTGTGGTGTATGAACAGAACAGCGATTTTGTGGGCTGGATTTCGATAGAGAGGACAAACATCGACTATCCCGTTATGCAGACGATTGACAACCCGAACTACTACCTGAAACACAGCTTTGAAAAGCAGTACAGTGATTACGGCGTGCCCTATGTGCAGGAAAACTGCGACCTCGGTTTATCCGACAACTGCGTAATTTACGGCCACCACATGAACAACGGCAGTATGTTTGCCGATCTCTGCAAGTATGCCGACGAAGATTTTTACAGGCAGCACAAAACAATCCGATTTGATACGCTTTCGGATTTTGGCGAGTATGAAATTGTGGCGGCGTTCAAGACCGCCGCCTATTCCGAGCAAGGGTTCAAGTATTACCACTTTGTCAATGCGGACAGCGCGGAGGATTTCGACGCCTATATCGCAAAATGCAAGGAGCTTGCTTTATACGATACGGGCGTTTCTGCCGAATACGGCGATAAGCTGATTACGCTTTCCACCTGCGAATACAGCCGTCAAAACGGCAGAATGGTCGTTGTTGCAAAACAGGTTATTCCTCCCGCCGTGGAGGTGGACGGCGATGAAACCTAAAAAATATGTTGTTTCGCTTTCTGGCGGCAAGGATTCGACGGCTATGCTTTTGCGGCTATTGGAAGAACAGCGCCCGGTTGATCTGATTATCTTCTGTGATACCGGGCTTGAATTCCCGCAGATGTATGAACACCTGAACCGTTTGGAGGCATATATCGGCAGACCGATTATCCGTCTGAAAGCAGAACACGATTTTGAATACTACTTTTACGATTACACCCCAAAAAGAAAAAATCCTGCTCTTTCAAAATACCGGGGAATGAGTTGGGCAGGCCCCCGCAACCGCTGGTGTACGGGTATTCTCAAAACCCGTGTCATTGACGCTTATCTCCGTGATCTGAAAGAACAGTATGAAATTATGGAGTATGTGGGTATTGCCGCAGACGAAACCCAACGCATAAAAACTGCCTGCTATCCTCTTGTGGAATGGGGAATGTCCGAAAAGGACTGCCTTGATTATTGCTATGCAAGAGGTTTTGATTGGGGCGGTTTATATCGTATTTTCAGCCGTGTTTCCTGCTGGTGCTGCCCGCTCCAAAGTTTAGAAGAACTGCGGAAGCTATATCGGTATTTCCCGGATTTATGGCGGCAACTTGAAGAATGGGACGAAAGCACTTGGAGGACTTTTATCAAAAATTATTCTGTCCGTCAGCTTGCCGCCCGGTTTGTCTTTGAAGCTAAATGGCAGGCCGCAGGCGGCAATATCCGAAGCAAAGCGTTTCACGCTGCTTTACGGAAAGAATTATCCCGGCTCGGATCGGAGGTGACGCTATGCCGGACATCAAAACAAAAAATGTTGTCAAAGGAACAGTAAAAACGATTGATAAATCGGCGGTTGCCGCAGAGCGGATGAAAGATGCCTATATCCGCACAAAGGACAAAGCGGAGCACGGCGTTTATTCTGCAGAGGGTTCAGCCGAAGAATATGCCGCAGACCGTATTTCCGGCTGTGCTGATACCGTCACCCGTGAGGCTGTTCGGCAGTTTGACAAACAAGGCCGCCGTGGGGTTCAATCTACCAAAAACAATATCTCCAAAGCAAAAGAGCATTTTCGGCAGCGGCAGGCTCAAAAATCCATTAAGACGCTGGAGCGTGGCGAAAAAACGATCAAGCAGACGGCAAAATCCACGGGTAAATCTACAATTAAAACGGCAAAGGGTTCAGTTAAGACCGCACAGAAAACGGTTAAGACTGCCGAACAGACCGCCCGAACTGCGATTAAAACGAGTGAACAGGCAGCGAAAGTCGCTCAAAAAACCGCACAGGCTTCGGCTAAAGCGGCAAGGACGGCAGCACAGGCGGCGAAAGCCACCGCCAAAGCGACCGTTGCCACGATAAAGGCGGCAGCCAAAGCCACGGTTGCGGCGGTCAAGGCGATTATAGCCGGAACAAAGGCCTTGATTTCCGCTATCGCCGCCGGCGGTTGGGTTGCCGTTGTGATTATCATTGTGGTATGCCTGATTGCCTTGATTGTCGGCTCGTGTTTCGGTATCTTTTTTTCGGGCGAGGATTCGGGAAGCAGTATGACAATGCAAAGCGTGGTACAGGAAATCAACACCGATTACCAAACGCAGCTTGACACCACCAAAACGAATATCTCCTATGATGTTTTGGAAATGTCCGGCTCCCGTGCCGTCTGGCCGGAGGTTTTGGCTGTTTATGCGGTTAAGACTACTACCGATCCGAATAATCCGCAGGATGTCGCCACTATGGACGCTTCAAAAAAAGCGATTCTAAAAGATATATTCTGGCAGATGAATACCATATCCTCACGAACCGAAACAAAGACCGAGGAAATTATCACCGAAACGGATGACGGTCACGGCAATATTGTTGAAACGAAAACGACGGTCACACGGACTTATCTGTATATATCGGTGGCTCATAAGACCGCCGGAGAAATGGCAGATAAATTCGGATTCAATGCAGATCAGCGCAAGCAGCTTGCGGAACTTCTTGCCGAAGAAAACCGCAGTATGTGGAGCGCGGTTCTTTATGGCATTTACACCGAGGACGGACAAATTGTTTCCGTTGCTCTCTCGCAGATTGGCAATGTGGGCGGTCAGCCGTATTGGAGTTGGTATGGCTTTGACAGCCGTGTGGAATGGTGCGCCTGTTTTGTTTCGTGGGCGGCGAATGAGTGCGGGTATATTGATAGTGGTATTATCCCGAAATTTGCAGGCTGCACAAACGGCGTGCAATGGTTTAAGGATAGAGGTCAATGGATTGACAACAGCGCCACGCCGTCGCCGGGTATGATTATCTTTTTCGATTGGAACAACAAGGGTTCGTCCGGTCCGCAGGACGGGCTATCCGACCATGTAGGAATTGTCGAACGAGTTGAGGACGGAATTATTTATACCATAGAGGGCAATTCCGGGGATTCCTGCCGGGAAAATCATTATGCCGTAGGGCATTATGAATTCCTCGGTTACGGAGTGCCTGCGTATTAAAAAATCAACCGCCTTTTTTGGGGCGGTTGGTACATAATTATCAGGAAACAAAACGCAGACTATATTTCTTAACTTTTATGTGTTAAAATATACGATACGGCAGTAAAGGAACGCTATTGAGGAATTAAAAACAGTGAAAAAATAAATTTTCAATCTACTATCTAAAATGCATCCGAAATTCTTTTTTTCGTGTTATAGATTATTGAGAGAGTGTCTTATAATTTAGGAGGTCGTATGAGTAAAGAAATTGAAAAAATGACCGCCATTTATGAAAAGCATAAAAACACAATGTATGCAGTCGCATTGAAAATATTAAAAAATCCGCAGGACGCAGAGGACGCAGTACATAATACAATCCCCCCGATTATGCGAAATTTAGATGCGATAAAAGATGTTGACAGCAAAGATTGTATATATTATGTGACAATGGCGGTAAAACATATGTCGTTTAATATGATACGGGACAGACATATTCAAACGGTCTCCTTGTCAGACATTGAGTATGAATTTGCAAGTGATGAAAGCATTGCTGAAAGTGTTATTATAGACGAAAGCTGTAAAATCATCTATCAGAATATAAAAAGTATGCCTGCCGAATATCGGGATGTGCTAATCCTCCATTTGTATTACGAATTATCCACATCGCAGATTTCGGATTTTCTGAACAGAAAGCACGGCACCGTAAAATCACAACTCACTCGTGGAAAAAAGCTGCTGAAAGCTCGATTAAAGGAGGATGGATATGAACGATAAAAAAATCAAAGAAGCAATGAAACAGTATATCGAAACACAGGCTGATAATATTTCGTCTGAATCAGAAGAAAAGCACGACCTTACTTCTCTTGACGAAAAGGTTTATGCAACGCTCGGCACAAATCAAAATAAACACAAAACGGCTGCTGTATGGTCTTTTAGAAAGATAAGCGCGTTAGCTGCCACTTTTGTTTTGATTATCAGTTTAAGCATTACTGCTGTATTTGTTCTCAATAAAGAACCGGAACATATAGTTCAAGAAGTGATTTATTCAATCACTATTTCATACGAAAATGAGCAATACGGTTATTTTTCAAATCGCTTGGTTATTGACAAATACGGACTTAACAATATTTCGGACTTAAAACAGAACCCGGATTTATTTACGGGAATTTTAACCGAAACGGACATTATACAGACAGATAGCGTGATCGACAAAGACAGTATCATCGGAGCCAAGATATATCCATATAGTGACGAGGTTATCATTTTGCAGGGCGATGGGCAATTTTACTATTTTGAAAAAATAGTAACTGATTAACAATATAAAATCAGCACCGCAAAGCAGGCAGTTTTCTTTTGAAAAATGCCTGCTTTTTTGCATCCGATATTTCGCCTTTTGTGTTTATATAAGTAAGGCATGAAAGCCTAAAACAAATTATGAAAGGATGCAAAACTTATGAAAAAGACCATTTTTACACTTTCGCTCTTGCTGATCGCAGCTACCCTTATTTTTACGGGCTGTTCTTCCAAAGGAGATTTTGAGTTGGAGCGCTCCAAAGGAATTAAGGTTACCTATATTGACGAATTTGAAAAAACAACAATCTTGCCCGCCCCATTGACCTCGGAAGAAATCTTTAACAGTTACAGCGATACGATTGTACGAGGTACAATAGAAACAGTACGCAATATTCAAATCGACTACGGCAAAGGTGAAATTGCTCAAAAAGCACTTGCTACCATAAAAATCACAAAGGTTATTTCGGGAAATGCAAAAGCAGACAGCACGGTAACGGTTTTGCTGCCGAAATGTGTGGATAACGCTTCTGCAAATGACTCGTCTGTTGTAATCTCGCATTTGGAGAATGGAACAGAGGGCATTTTCCTTTTGAAAGAAGTAACAGAACAGAGCTGTGCGGAAATCAACGGAAAAACTTTTTACTATGACGATATTTGCGAATATTCTATGTTCGGAGAAGATCATTTTGCTGTTATCTTGTCCGACGGAGCGATTCGTTTCAATGCCGATCTGTTTGACGGTAAAATCACCAGCTTTGCCAATCTTGATGAAGCAGAAGCTAAAATACAGGCAACCATTACAAAGGAATGATTGATATGCCGATACTGAATGTTTGTGATCTATGCAAAACATATCAAGCGGGAGAGGCAGAGGTTAAAGCACTTGACAATGTATCTTTCGCCGTAGAAAAAGGCGAGTTTGTTTCTATCATCGGTCCGTCGGGATCGGGAAAATCGACCTTGTTACATATCCTTGCCGGTATTGACCGCCCCACCTCCGGCAAGGTGTATGTAGATGGTGAGGATATATATGCCAAGAGCGAAAAGGAGCTTGCCTATTATCGCAGACGAAAGGCGGGCTTAATCTATCAGTTTTATAATCTCGTTCCCACTTTGACGGTTGAGGAAAACATAACGCTCCCTTGCCGCCTTGATAAAAAGAAAACCGACAAAGAAACGCTTGACCGATTGCTGGATACGCTTGGAATGAAAGAGCGAAGAAGTCATCTGCCGAGCCAGCTTTCAGGCGGTCAGCAACAACGCTGTGCCATAGGCAGAGTTTTATTTACAAATCCTGCGCTTATGCTTGCCGACGAACCGACAGGAAATCTTGACAGCAAAAGTGCAGCAGAGGTAATGGAGCTTCTGGGGAGTGCAAATAAACAATACGGTCAAACGCTCATTATGATTACGCACAATTTGGAGCTTGCAAAGTTGGCAGACCGTATGCTTATCATCAAGGACGGTAAGCTCTCGGAGGGATAACTATGGGTGTTTGTATTAAACTTGCAACAAGGAGCTTGCGGAAAAATAAAGGGCGAACGCTGATAACACTTATGGGAATTGTATTGTCCGTCCTCATGGTGTGTACGATTTTTACGCTGTTAAATTCTATGCTCGATTCTGCGATAGATTCCATTATCGAAAAGGACGGAAATTGGCATATTGCCGTGTATAACACCACCGCAGAACAAATAGCAGACCTTGAAGCGGCAGAGGGCGTTTTATCCACCCAAATGATCTCCATTGACGAAAATGATGTATTCCGCATTACACTTAAAAATCCCGGCGAGGTGTACGAATTTGCAAGCCGATATTTAAGTGAAACAACAGAATATTCGTATCACACGGAATTGCTTTCCTATCTCGGGATTTCACAAAGCGAGAGTATTAAGAGCCTAATAATGGGGATTGCCGCCGCTTTGCTTCTTATCATCGCTGTGGGTGCAATTTCTTTGATATACAATGCCTTTGCTATATCCGTTTCCGAAAGGACGAAAGAACTCGGACTTTTATCCTCGATTGGTGCAACCCAAAAAGATATTCGCACGATTGTATATTCCGAAGCTCTTTTACTTGGGACGGTTGCGATACCAATCGGTATAGTCCTCGGCCTTTTGACTTCTTGGGCGTTGCTTGATATTTTCGGAGCATATATGGGGAAAGTCCTCTATGTGAACATTGGTATGCGGCTGCATATAAACGGATGGCTGCTTATGATAACAGCAATTTTCGGTTATCTGTTGGTGTTACTATCCGCCGGTGTTCCTGCTCGCGCTGCTTCTAAAATTTCGATAATAGGCAATCTGAAAGGTGAAAAAGGCGTGATGAAAGTAAAGTGCAGTAACTTTACTTCTTCTGCTGAAAATTTGCTTGCAAAGCGTACTATAAAACGAGAAAAGAAAGCGTTTCGTGCAATAACATTTTCGCTTGCAATCAGTATCTTTCTTTTTGTGTCTGCAAATGCGTTCAGCCTGTATATGCTCTCATTTGTAGAAGCAGAACGGAAGAACATAGGCTACGATCTGCGTATGAACTATTCTATGGAGTTTGGCACGAAAGAATTTGATGAGCTATACAGCTTTGTAAAATCGCAGGACGGCATTGATGAAGTCGGTTGGTTTGCGGAAAGTCCCTCACATTTCCATAGTGTTTTACTTGATTCGGAATGGATAACTGACAGCTACCGAGGCTCGGATTGGGCTACACTTAAAGAAAGCTCCGAATTATATAAAGCTCCGTTTTATATATTCATTATTTCAAATGAACGCTATTCCGAGTTCCTTTCGCAAAATGGACTTAAAAATGATAATTCCGTTTATGCGAGTGCCTTTTATGATGAAATCGACGAGGATAGTAAAAGCACGAGTTTTCCTATCTTGAAAGACGGAAGCTATCACGCCGATGTGCGTTATATGAGTGAAGCAGCGAGTGAACGGCTCAGCCAAGATATTAACGCAAATCCAAATGACCGCTTTGATTATGAGAATTATTACGATACCTTTTTCAGCGTTAATTTTACGGTTGGCAACTATGACTTTCCGCTTGAATTCAGACCGAATTACGGAGGCATCAGTATTTTGATTCCCGAAAGCCGTATGCCTGAGTTTAATGCAGAAATCACAAGCAAGGAAATAATGATACAATCCCCAAACTATGCGAACATTCAAAAAAACACAACGGATTATTTAACGAGCGTTGGTCTTGCCGAAGATGTGTCAATATTCAGTTCTGCTGAAAGCTATGAATCGCAGAGAAACTTTGCCGCAATGATAAAGCTGTTTTCAACTTCCTTTTTAATTCTCTTGACCGTAATATCCTGTGCAAATGTTTTCAATGTCATAACTACGAGCCTCAATATGCGTAAGCGTGAATTTGCGGTATTGCGTTCGGTAGGAATGACGGTAAATAAGCTGTTTGCTATGCTCTGCATCGAAAACCTGCGGAATGGTTTGCTTGCGATCTTAATCGGCGGCATTTCTTCTTTGCCGTTATGCTATCTGATATATAAAAGCATTGTAGTCGGAGCGGTAATTGATTTTGTATTTCCGCTTGGAGCATTTGTAATATCTTCATTGGCTATGTTCCTTATTATGTTTCTTACATCGCTATATGGATTATGGAAAATCAAAAATGGAGATATTATTGCGGATGTCAGAAATGATTTTGTGTGATGATGTAAAAATGATTGTATGAAAAGGCGGTGGCGCAATGAAAAATGAGCATTGGATTTTATGCCCTGCTTGCGGCAGTAAAACGCGTGACAAAATCAGAGAGGACACGGTATTAAAGAATTTTCCTCTCTACTGTCCAAAATGCAAGCAGGAAAGTTTGATCGAAGTTGAAAATTTGAATATAGTTGTCATCAAAGAGCCGGACGCATAGACGCAGAGCCGATGACCTGTGGGATACCTCGCAGATCATCGGCTCTGTTTTTTGAAAAGCAGCTTTATGATTGTTCTTTTGGTTGACTTTCCAATGTGGCTTTTACGGTTGCTTTGATAATTTCCATTGAACGCTCATTACAGCCGTAAAGCATACGGACAAGATTTTCTATTTCGGAATCTTTGGACGGCTTTTCGGGATAGAAAATCGAATCCGCTGGTATTGCAAGTTCCCGGATGAGTTTATAGAGGACATCAAAACTGGGTTTCTTTCCCTCGTTCTCAATCCGATATAAGTATCGCTCGGTAATATCAACTCTTTCCGCCAGCGTTTCCATTGTAATATCGGCACGCATACGAGCAGTTTTAAGGATTTCTCCAAGCGTTTCAGGTTCTTTATGCACTGTCGGTTCACCTCCACATATAATTGTACCTAATTATGTCATGTTGATAATGGCATGGTAATTCAATTATAAATGAACGGGCAGTTCGTAAATTATTGAACTGAATAGAATAACAGCCCCGACAAATAAAAAAACGAGGTTTTGCCGGGGTGTGTAGTTATGCCTATCCCTCCAATTCAGCGTTTTGGTTTGGAGGTTTTTTATGCGCTGGACTGCCGCCAACGCTTCGCTGCTGATTATGAGCAGCGAGTATAATTGTATGACTTAGACCGCCTATGCCCCGATGGTACACGGTCAAAAAAAGTCTAAATTTTGCATCGGGATATTATGGCTCTTACCCTGAACCCACAGACCATATTTTATATGACATAAACTATAATGCACTTGTGTTACGGCGATTTTTGCCGTTATGCAGGTGCGTTTTTGTATATAGCAAAACCCCGTTACCACGTTGCCGTTCACCGCCTCCGTCAATCTGAATTTCTCAAATTTCAGATCGATCGGAGGAAACGACTATGGACGAGAAGCGTCCAAAACGCAGAAAAGACAAAGACAACCCCTATACACTTTCCAAACGGCAGGACAAGCATTATCTTTCCTTTCGGGACGGACAAGGTGTACTGCGGGAATTGCTGATAAACAAAGAATTATTTGAACTTCTGGATTGCTTTGAACTGGACGATCTTTCATTTCTTAATGAAATGGATCGGCATTACGAGCATTCAGAACTTACCGAGGCTACTTTATATGACCGGGCGTTTGTTCTCCCGGAATCGGTTGAGGATGCGGTTCTTCGCAATATGCGGTATGAGGCGTTGCACAACGCTATAAACAAACTGCCCGAAACACAACGGCGCAGGCTCATACTGTATTATTTCAATGGACTTACATACTCCCAAATTGCAGAAATGGAGGGATGCAAATATCAGACGGTGCAGGATTCGATTTATGCCGCTCTGAATAATTTGAAAAAAATTTTGAAATAGTCCCTGTGTTTTAGGCTTTAAGTGAGGAAACAGGTGGAGAGGTACGAAAACTCTCTGCCTGTTTTCCGTTTTGTGCGGTGAATGGGTTTGCTCTTTTACAACTGAATACCCATTCATCAAACACATTCCTATTGCTATTGTGATGAGCATAAGCCACATTAGCGACTGCGCCACGATTTGCGGAAAACAGAAGCAACGAGATTACACCTATTTTGATTATACGGTCTTTGGCTTTCTGATTTCCGGCAAGGAGCGATAAACAGCCGGCTATAAGTATCGGGAGGCTCCCGGTATGGCGATGATAAGCAATAGGGCTAATGATACTCCTGTTCAGTCACAGTCCGAGCGAGCAGCATTTTTCGTGTGTGAGCCGTCGCAGGCAATGAGAGCAGCCGATAGAGAACCTACCGGGGGTGAGATTCCCGTGGAGCTGGTGAGCCGCCAGCCGTTTGATGACTTCCCATAACGATCCGGGGTGTCGAGGACAAATAGGATCGTTTTTGAAATATGAAATCATACGGCGGGACGGGTCTGCTGAAACGGAGAATGTTTGTATCTTCCTGACCTTAATTCTGTGCCGCTGTTTGATTTCCTACATAGGCGAATATTCGCCTTAAATTCAAAGGAGGTCAAACATTATGAATCAAACATATCTACGAGGTGATATGTATTACGCTGACTTGGGACAAGGGATCGGCTCGGAACAAGAGGGTTATCGTCCCGTTGTCATTATCCAAAACAATGTCGGAAACAAGCACAGTCCCACCGTTATCATTGCTTCTGTCACAAGCAAAACGGACGCAAAGCCGAAGTTGCCTACCCATTACTACATCAACGCAGAGGACGGTTTAGAACTGCCCTCTATTGTTTTGCTTGAACAACTGCGAACCGTTGATAAACGCCGTTTGGGTGACTTTATCGGTCATCTGTCCGATAAGCATATCCGCGGTATCAATCATGCTCTTGCCGTCAGTATCGGTCTGATTGAGAGCATACCGAAAAAGTTAATTCTTTGTCTTTGCAGCGCTTGTGCCGACAATTTCTACGGTTCGGGCGCTTATTCTTTACGCCGGATCGACCCGCAGCAAACCGAAAAAGACACCTGTACCTACTGTAATCAGCGTACAGGGTACGACTACGAGATTATCCCGAAAAACAGATAGGAGGCTGCCTATGGAATCACAAACAGCCTACAAACTGCTATTTGCCGATTATCCCGATGTAGTCAATGTTGAGCAGATGCGTGAAATGCTCGGCGGTATTTGCGACAAAACCGCTTACAGGCTTTTGCGGTCTGGGGAAATTAGAAGTTTCATTGTCGGCCGCCGCTATCGAATCCCGAAGCTCAACATTCTGGAATACTTGGAACTGATAGATAAATCTAATGCGTAAAACCTTGTTTGCACATTTGGCCTGTGGGATTCTTTCTGCTACAATATAAATGTCAATGGCAGATGAATCTACGCTGTACCATTCAAAGGAGGTTTTATTATGGTAGCAGGACATCTGCGAGAGAAAAACGGGTACTATCATATCGTGCTCAACTATGTGGATGAATACGGTAAACGGCACACGCCGTCAAAATCCACGGGGCTCCCTGTCAAGGGAAATAAGAAGCGTGCCGAAAAAATGCTTATAGAAGCCCGTTCAGCCAAAGAAGCAGAGTTGGAGGCAAGAGCGTTAGAACGCAGTACAGGCAAGGTTTCCACCGATTCCATTCTCTTTACAACATTTCTGCTCGACTGGTTGGAAATGATAAAAAAGAATGTGGAGGAAACGACCTACGGTGCGTATTCTATGGGAATCAAGAGCAAAATTATCCCATACTTTGAGGAACACCACCCCGGTCTGCTCTTACGGGAGATAAAGCCAAAGCACATTCAGGACTATTACACCTATGAACTGACGGTGCGGGGCGTTTCCGCAAACACGGTCATACACCGCCACGCAAATATCCGAAAGGCGTTGCAGCACGCTTTCAAACTCGGTTTGATTGACACGAATCCGGCTGATCGCATTGAACGGCCGAAAAAAGAAAAGTTTGTCGGCAGCGCGTATGAGGAAGATGAGCTAAACCGTCTTTTTGAGGTGGTAAAGGGCGACCCCATAGAGCTTGGCGTGATTCTCGGCGCGTTTTACGGACTGCGCCGCAGCGAGGCCGTAGGCTTGAAATGGGATGCGATTGACTTCAAGAAGAAAACGATCACCATACGGCACACAGTAACGCAGGCGACTATCGACGGCAAGAGCAAAATTATCCAAAAGGATCGTACAAAGACAAAGGCCAGCTATCGCAGCCTGCCACTTGTACCGCCATTTGAGGAACTGTTGTACCGCCTGAAAGCGGAGCAGGAGCTAAACCGAAAGCTGTGCGGCAGGTCGTATTGTCGGCAATACACCGATTATATCTATGTCAACGAGATCGGAGAGCTTGTAAAACCCGGCTATATCACCCAGCATTTCCCGCTGGTGCTTGAAAAGAACGGTATGCGGAAAATTCGCTTTCACGATCTCCGGCATAGCTGCGCAAGTCTGTTGTATGCAAACGGTGTCAGCCTGAAAGAGATTCAAGAATGGTTAGGACACAGCGACATTTCGACCACATCAAACATTTATACGCACCTGAATTTCAGTTCAAAGGTTGCGTCTGCCAATGCGATTTTGGGTGTATATCCCTCCAAATAACGCTCATGTCCCTCCAATGTCCCTCCTAAAAATGAGCCATAAAACAGTGCATTTGCTGTTGCTGGAGGGGCGTTACATAACGGAGCAGAGCATAAAGAAAAGCCCGCAAACCCTGATAAATCAAGGGTTTACGAGCTGTTAAGGTCTGGTGCCGGTGGTGGGACTCGAACCCACACACCCTTGCGGATAACAGATTTTGAGTCTGTCTCGTCTGCCAATTCCGACACACCGGCATTTATATTTTTAAGTCGTCTCCCGATGTCCTGTCCGAGAAATCGGAGGGACATCGTGGAGGGACATTAAAAGCAAGTTACATATTCAGTTTTCAAAAAGCCTTGTAAAATCAAGGGTTTACGGAACGGTGGTATGAAACGGCGAAGTAGATTTTGAGTCCGGCACGTCTGCCAATTCCATCACACCGGCACATAACGCTGTTTATTATACCTTATGCTCGAAAAAAAATCAAGTCCTTTTGACTAAATAGTATAAAAATATCCGAGAAGAAATCTCCTCGGATATTTTGTTTATTTTAAATCTGCTCCGACACTGCCCGTTGCAATCGAAAGAACTATAAGCGCGTCGTTGGAATTAACCTTGTTGTCTCTGTTGAGATCGCCCGCCTTGAGCTGATTTGCATTAAAGGTAACAAGACCCGTTGTGTAGCGAAGAATCTCAAGTGCGTCAACCGAGTTGATCTTGCCGTCGGAATTTACATCGCCGAGCTTATAGGAGGGAGCGGGAGTCGGAGTCGGCTTATTCTCGCTCGGGAGCTTATAATTCTTGAACTCGGGCCAGTATTTGTTCTGCGCCTTTGAGCCTCTGCTCTCGGACTTCGCCGCCTTGTTGGCAGGTCTTTCGAAATAGTAGCACCAGTCATAGCCCGCAGTGTATGCGCCGCTCGCAGTGTTCGAAACGCTCTTGAGCTTGTCAAGGATGTAGCCTGTGTCGCTCTTGTTGTTGGTAAGCTCATACTTGAGGAAGTAAAGCTGACCCTTTAGCGTTTTCCAGTTGTAGCCGTTCTTATTGCAGAAGCTGATGAGATTATCGAATCTTGAAAGATTCCACTGGCAGATGCCGTAGCTGTCGCCGCCGTCGCCGTAGAGAGTAGGGTCAAAGTTTGACTCAGCCTCGATATTTGCGAGAACGCCGCATGCTCCTGCTCTGTTGAGCTTGAGCTCTGTTAAGCAGAATTCAAAAATTGTCTTGGCGTTTGCCGAAGCCGCCGATGCCGTGAACGGAATACATCCGACGATAAGCACAACGCTCAAAAAAACGAGTGCAATTCTTTTTATCAAAGTGGTTTTCTTCATAAAATACCTTCCTTTACATTTTCAACACCTACTTTTATATCATGAAAATGTTGTGACTTTATGACTTTTTTGTTAACGTTGTAACCTTTTGTAACCAATTGACACTTTTATTTGCCTGTATGTTCTGTAAGAGAAATTTATGCAATATTATATCCCCTCACACCATCCACACAGCCTATCCGCCCCCAAAGCCTCCCCAAACAGCAAAAGGGGAGAAAGTGAAGTTTTGAAAAGCTATTGAGGGAACGGATTAGCTGTGGTATAATGTGATTGACACTTTTGTGACATAATTGACATTATTTTTCGGTGGAAGAAATTCCGAACCGTTGTATAATATACCGTAGAAAAGGGGGAATTATATGAGCCACTCAATTTATATTGCAGACGACGAACAGAATATCCGCGATCTGATCAAGAGCTTTCTTGAAAGCGACGGCTACGAGGTTTCCGCATTTGAAACGGGCGACGAGCTTAAAGCCGCTTTTGAGGAAAGACCCGCCGACCTTGTAATACTTGATATCATGATGCCCGGGACGGACGGACTGACCGTTTGCCGTCAGCTTCGCGAAAAATCGGGCGTTCCGATAATCATGCTTACCGCCAAGGATTCCGAGTACGACTATGTGCACGGAATAACTATAGGAAGTGACGATTACCTCACAAAGCCATTCCGACCGACGACCTTGCTTATGCGCGTGCGTTCGCTCCTCAGAAGAATGGACATGAACGAGAAGGGCGACCGCGCCTCAAGGGGCACGGGTGAGGATATCACGGTGGGCGATTTGACCTTTTCGGGCGATAAAAACGAGATTTCCTGCAACGGCAGACCCGTTCGGCTCACAAGAACTGAGCTGAAAATGCTCCTTTACATGATGAAAAATCCGCAGAAGGCATATTCGCGCGAGGAGCTTCTTGACGCGATATGGGGCTTTGATACCAAGGTTGAAACAAGGGTAACGGACGAAACACTCAGGCGGATAAGAAAACAGCTTTCCGCCGCCGAGAGCAACGTAAGCGTCAGAACAATGTGGGGCTTCGGCTACCGCATCGAAGTGAACGGTGATAAAAAATGAAGCATGTCAAACTGAGAATTCTTTGCATGATATGGGTTTCGGTTCTGGTTATTTTTGCAGGCTTTGTGGGTATAATCAACCTCATTGTTCCGTCGCATTTTGAAAATGAAGCGATAAATGCGCTGAAATACGAGATGGAATACATCGACAGAACGCAAAATGATGAGGAAACCGACGACGGATATGAGGGCACATTCCTCAGCGGTAACATCAATTTTATTGATTTCTACGACGAGGGCTATGAGGTGTCGGATTCCCTCGCGAAGAAAAGCGAATCAAACTCCTCGGCGCAGAATTCCGAGAATGAGATCAGGGCGAATTTCAGCCTTAACGACCTCAAGGAGGGCGATATCAAGACGCTGATAACGGACAGGGGCTATTATGTGCTTGTAAAATACCACGATACATTTTCAATGGACGGCTCGTATCAGTCAACGGTCATGTATATCAACATTCAGCCGCTTGTCAATTACATGCGCTCGCTGAACTGGATATTCGGTGCGATCTTTGTCGCAGTCATCGCTGTTATGAGCGTTATCGGATATAAGCTCGGAAGCCGAATTGAGGACTACCACGAGATGAACCACAAGTTCTTCCAGAATTCGTCGCATGAATTGAAAACACCCTTGATGGCGATTCAGGGCTATGCCGAGGGAATCGAGGCAGGCGTTGTCGATATTCCGTCCTCGGCGGAGATAATCATGCGCGAGAGCGATAAAATGACGCACATGATCGACGAGATGCTCTCGATATCCAAAATTGACGCAAACCAGCTCACGCTGAACATGACGACCTCGGATCTTAGGGAAATTCTCTACGACTGCATCCGCTCCGTTGAGCCGATTCAGCAGCAGAAGGGCGTTGTGATAACGCCGCTGTTCCCCGAGAACCCCGTGTGGGTGCGCTGTGACGAAAACCAGCTTTCAAAGGTGTTTATAAATGTTCTGATGAACGGGATCAGGCATTGCAACAGCACGGTTGTCGTTACCTGCGCCGTTGAGCCGAAGGAGGCGGTCGTCAGAATCAGAGACGACGGCGGTGGAATTTCCGAGGAGGATATGCCGCATATCTTTGACCGCTTTTATACGGGCACAAGGGGAAGTACGGGAATCGGACTTGCACTTTCACTCGAGATCATGCATCTTCACAAGGGCACGATCACCGCTTATAACGACGTCGGCGCCGTGTTTGAGGTGAGACTGCCGTATTCGTCATAAAAAATAAGGGACTGCCGCATTTGAAAAATGCAACAGTCCCTCGTGTTTTGTTTTTTGGGCAATACCGCACGACCGCGGTGTTGCCTTTATTTTATATCCGTAACGCTGTAGCCGAGATCCTCGACTGCGGACTTGAGCGCCGCGTTGTCAACGTCCTTCTTGAGCTTTACTATAGCTCTTTTATTCTCAAGGTCAACCTTTGCGTCTGCAACTCCCGAGACGGAGGCGAGCGCCTTTTCAACCTTGGCGGCGCAGTGCATACAGCTCATGCCGTCGATATAAACTTCCTTGGTGATTTTTTCTTTGTTGAACAACATATGGAGTCCTCCTTATTTTTTTGACCCTCTCAGACGGAGGGCGTTGATTATTACCGTGAAGCTCGAAAGCGTCATTGCAAGGCTTGCTATCATCGGGTTGATGGTTATATTGAAATGCTTGAGCGCGCCGATTGCAATCGGAATCATCAGGCAGTTGTATAAGAAAGCCCAGAAAAGGTTTTGCTTGATATTTCTGACCGTTGCCCTGCTTGTTCTTATAAGCTCGGGAATCTTCATCAGATCGTCGTTCATCAGTATAACGTCGGCGGAGTTCATCGCAATGTCGGAGCCGCTGTTGACGCTGACGCCGATATCGCTGAGCGCAAGGGCAGGGGAGTCGTTGATTCCGTCGCCGATCATCATGACCTTGTCGCCCTCAGCTTTAAGCTCTTTAATGACGTTGCCCTTTTCGGCAGGCAGAACGCCCGAAATGACGTGCTCTATGCCCGCCTGTGCGGCGATTTTCCTTGCCGTCTGCTCGTTATCGCCCGTGAGCATTATCGGCTCAATATTGAAGCTGTGGAGCCTTCTGATAAGCCCGTCAACATTATCTCTGATAACATCGTTGATGCCGATGATTGAAAGTATCTGCTTTTCGTCTGCAACATAGACAAGGGTGTTGCCCTCATCGGCGAGAGCGTTTGCGTCGTCAAGACGGTCATTCTCGATGCCGTATTTTGTGAGCAGCTTCGCATTGCCGAAATAGTACGGCTTGCCGCCGATAACGGTGCGGATTCCCATGCCGTCGATGTTTTCAAACTGCTCGGGCTCGCTGAGTGCGAGAGCGTTGTCCTTTGCATACTCGGCAAATGCATTTGATATCGGGTGGCTCGACTTAGCCTCTGCCGAGCAGACAAGGCTCATCATGTCCTTCTTGGGCATTTTGCCGCAGTCAACGATTCGTGAAATTTTGAGATTTCCGTAGGTGAGAGTACCTGTTTTATCGAAAACTACCTTGTTGATTTTTGACGCTGTTTCGAGAACGTCGCCCTTTTTGATTAGTATGCCGTTCTTGGCACAGCGGCCCTCGGAAACGACTATCGCAAGCGGGGTTGCAAGACCCAGACTGCACGGGCAGGCAACGACGAGAACCGTAACGAACGTGTTCAGCGCGGTGCTGAAGCCCTGACCTGCAATGAGATAGCCGATGAAGCTGAGAACTGAGATTCCGATAATCGTCGGAACAAAGTATGAGCTTATCCTGTCGGCAATTCTTGCAAGCGGAATTTTCGCCGACGAAGCCTCGGTGACGATGTGAACTATCTCGGAAATTGTCGATTCCTTGCCGATTCGCTCGGCGGAATATTCGATGTAGCCGTCGTAGTTGATGCTTCCTGCAATGACCCTTGCGCCGATCTCCTTTGCGGCTGGCTTGCTCTCGCCCGTGATGAACGATTCGTCAAGGTGGGTCTTGCCGAGGGTTATCGTGCCGTCAACGGCAATTCTTTCACCGGGCTTGCAGATAACCGTATCGCCCTTTTGAATCTCGTCAATCGTGACCTTTTTCTCGCCCTCGGGGGTCTTGATAACCGCGTCCTTGGGCGTGATCTGAACAAGGCTCTGAATGGCTTCCTTAGTCTTGTCCTTGCTGACGGAGTCGATATAACGTCCGAGCTTGATGAAGTAGATAACGATTGCCGCCGACTCAAAATAGAGCTGGTGGATATAGTGGTGGTGCCCCATGAATATCATCACAACGGAATAAATGCTGTAAATAAGGCTCGTCAGAACGCCGAGAGTAACAAGCGTGTCCATGTTCGGCGTGCGATGGAACAGATTCTTGAATCCGCTCTTGATGATGTCGAAGCCGTAAACAAGGAACGGTACCGTCAAAATGAGCAGTGACGACGCGAAAGCCTTGTCGTGGGTATGCATTGCAAGAAACGGAATTTCCGGCAAGCCTATCATCGAACCCATGGAGATATACATAAGTATAACCGCCAGAGCCGTCATTATGACAAACCAGAGCTTCGACATTTTGGGCGAGCTGTTCTTCTCAAATTCGTCGAAAAGTCCGAGGCTCTCAAAGCCCGCTTCCTTAACAAATTTTTCAATTTTTTTCCTATTGAGAACGCTCTCATCATATTCGATGAGAGCGTTAGCCATAACGAGGTTAACGCTTGCAGAAATAACCCCCGTTTGTTTATTTAAATATTTTTCAAGTCCGTTTGAGCATGCGCTGCAGCTCATTCCGCCGATTTTCAAATTGATCATTTTCATGACCTTAACCTTCGATCTCCTTTAAAGCAGCAATTTCGGATTTATTAACAGTGATTTTTTTGTCCTTTATGAGCTTGACGTCGCGTCGGCTGAAAACGGCAGGCGCGGCTTCGGGACTGCGGTCAAGGCGAACCTTGAGCATACCCCTGAGCAGATCGGATTCAACGACAGTGCCTCTGCCCGAGCTTGTGTCAACGATCGCGCCGACCTTGGGTGTAACCCTGAGCAGATGCTCGTACGACTCCTGCTCGTATTTGAGACAGCACATAAGTCTGCCGCAGGTGCCGCTTATTTTGGTCGGATTGAGGGAAAGTCCCTGCTCCTTTGCCATTTTTATCGAAACGGGCTGGAAGTCGCCGAGGAAGCTGTTACAGCAGAACGGTCTGCCGCACATTCCGAGACCGCCCTTCATCTTCGACTCGTCTCTGACGCCGATCTGGCGAAGCTCGATTCTTATTCTGAAAACGCTCGCAAGATCCTTGACAAGCTCACGGAAATCAACACGTCCGTCCGAGGTGAAATAGAAGATCACCTTGCTGGAATCGAACGTATACTCCGCCTCGATGAGCTTCATGTCAAGACCGTGCGCGGCGATCTTTTTAAGGCAGATATCAAATGCGTCCTTTTCCTTCTTTTTATTTCTCTCAACGACCTTGAGATCCTCCGCCGTAGCCGGACGGACTATCGGCTTGAGCGGCTGAACGATCTCGTTATCGTCAACGTCCTTGTTTGCCTGCGCAACCTCGCCGCATTCAAGTCCTCTGACGGTTTCAACGATCGCCTTGTCGCCCTTGTTGAGCTTTATCCCAATCGGGTCGAAATAGTATATTTTTCCGACTTCCTTGAATCGGATTCCTACAACCTCTGACATATTTAACCTCCTTATGTAGAGAATTTATATTATCATCTGCCGTAAGCCGAGCCGCGCATAACTGCACAGAATCGGGTGATAAGCAGATTTTTATTTGCGTTTCTGTTTATACATTCGCGGAAGCCGTCGATCTCACGCGTCAGCTTCATCAGCGAATTAAGCGTCAGCTTCGAAGCCGCCTGACGGCTGATGTCCGCATGGTCGGAAAGCGTAACACTGCTTCCCGCCTTGAGAACTACCGCGTCGCGGAAAATGAGCTGCAGGGCGGGGAGGGTAGGCTCAAAAAGATTTTTGTCCTTTTCAAACTCCGCCGTAATTTTCATGAATTCGTATTCCGTAGGCTTGAGGATAGCCTCGGCTAACCGCGCGGCGGTCTCGTCCGCTTTTTTCCTCAGCTCGTCGGAGATCTCGTCCGTGTCCGCGCCGAGGTCAAAGAGCGTTACTCTTGACATGATGGTTTCAAGCATCGCCGCCGAGGAATCACATTCGAGAATAAACCTCGCGTATTCGGGCGGCTCCTCAATGAGCTTCAGGAGCGCGTTCTGCGCCTGTATGTTCATTTTATCCGCCGAGCGGAGAATATATACCTTGCTTTGCGCTTCGTTCGGAATGATATAAGCGTCGTCCTTGATCTCGCGGACGAGGGCAATTTTAAAGGTCTTTTCACCCTGAGCCGACGGGTCGGCTGTTATGATGTCGGGGTGACTGCCGCTCTGTGCCTTGATGCAGTGGGAGCATTTGCCGCAGGGCTTGCCGTCGCCCTCGCACACAAACGCCTCGGCAAGGAAGAGCGAAAGCCTTTGGCGCAGAGCCTCACTGCCGCCGCGAAGCATTATCGCATGGGGCAGACGTTCCTTTTTTATAAGCTCGTCAAGATTTTCGGCGAGACTGTTTTTGATTCCGATATCGTTAATATTGATCATCACATTTTATAGAATTGGTCAACGTCGAGGACGAAAACGGTCGCTCCGCCGACAGTGATTTTGACGGGGATTGCATTTACAAGACCCGAGGAATAGGTCGGCACGACGGGAGTAAGCTCCTCGCGCTTGCGGCAGTTGGTTCTGAGAATTTCAAGCAATTCGTCCACCTTGTCATCCTCAACGCCCATGAGAAGCGTGAGGTTGCCTGCGCGGAGAAATCCGCCCGTTGTGGAAAGCTTTGTGGCATAGAAGCCCGCCTTTGTTATCTCGTCGAGAACAACATGCGAATCGTCGCTGTTGATGACTGCAATCAAAAGTTTCATGGTTTACCTCCTGTTGTGTTTGGTATTTATATGAAATTATATTGGCTCCCCTTTAGGGTAGCGAAGCGGCGCGGTAGTGAATGACAGTCCGGTGGACTGTCAGAGCCGCGACGTGACCGAGCCGCAACGAGACGCTGTCACAAAGTGACTGAGGGAGTAAGGTTTCACCGAACTTTAACCCCTTCGTTTAGCTCCGCTCAACACCTCCCCTGCAGGGGAGGCAAGGAAAATGTCAGCAAAAACTCGGTTCACTAACCACAAATCACTGCCCGCTAATTATATCAAGATTCCTTTTTATGACCTTTTCGCCGCGCCACGCGTAGGCTCTGTCAGAAATATTATCTGTTCTTGCCGCCGTTTCTATTCCGTCAAGGAAAATTTCGGACGGCTTTATTTCAGCGTTTTTGTTCATCGGGCACACCGTCTGGCAGATGTCACAGCCCCAGGCACAGCCCGTTTTTTTGATAAGCTCCCTTTGCTCGGGAGTAAGCTCGCCCTTGCGCTGAGTTATGTCCGAAAGGCAAAGCTCCTTATTGAAGCCGCTTTCCGTCAGCGCATGCGTCGGGCACGCGGCGATACATTTGCCGCAGTTCAGACACTCCGATTCTTCTGCCCTTGCCGCAGGGAGACGCAGTGTCGTGACGATTTCCGAAATGAAGAACCATGAGCCGTATTTTTTGTTGATGAGCAATCGGTTTTTTCCGATAAACCCCAGCCCCGCAAGCTCAGCCGCCCGAACCTCGGGAATCGGCGAATTATCCGTAAAAAAGACGAACTGCTCGTCGGGATAAGCCTCTCTGAGCCTTTCAAGTCCGCTTTTGACCGCACCGTTTATGGCAAGGTGATAGTCCTTGACGACGGCATAGCGCGAAATATTGATGCCCTTGTATTCGTCCTCGCCGAGGTAGTAGGGGAAAAGCATAACTATAATGCTCCTTGCTCCCTCGGGAAGTCTGCCCTTGGCACGGCAGTTTATGAGCCTGTCCCGAAACGGCTCATAATCGCAGAAGCCGTAAACGGGAGTTATTTCGGAAATAATATCGTTTATCATATTCATATCCTAAGCGATGGTTTTTACCAGCGCGATTATAACAGGTATCGTTATGATTGAAATGAAGCTGACCGTTGCCACAAGCTGGGAGGCAAGCTCCGCGTCCTTGCCGTATTTGGCGGAGAAAAGCACCGTGTTGCTGGCTGACGGCGCGCAGGACGATATCGCGAGCGCGGTCAGAAGCGTTCCGCCGAGCCCGATGACCTTGAATATTGCCACCATGACGGCAGGCAGAACTATCAGCTTCGAAAGGGCAACGAGAAATATTTTTCCGTCGCCGAAAAGATTTTTGAACTTTGCATGTGAAAGAAATGTTCCGAAAACTATCATCGCAACGGGGGTCTGCGTGTTCGCGATGAAGTCAACGGGCTTTGAAACAAGCTCGGGAAGCGGAATTCCGAAAAGGAAGAACGGCAGTCCGATGAGCATTGCAATAACGCCGGGGTTGAGAATGAGCTTTTTGGCGTCAAAGCCCTTGTCCCTGTCCATAAGGAAAACGCCGTGGGTAAAGGAAACAACGTTGAATGCCATAACGACGGCGGAGCAGTAGAAAACGCCCTCGCTGCCGAGCAGAGCCTCGGTCAGCGGCAGGGTCATGTAGCCGACATTGCCGTAGATAGCGCCGTATTTATAAACGCAGTTCCTGTCGCGGTCGCCCTTGGAAAACAGGGGAGTGTTGATAGCTATTGCAACAAAATGCAGGAGAAATCCACATCCGACAGCGATCAGAAGCTTCCGTCCGCTGTCCCTTGTGAATTCCTGAGTAAAAAACGAATTGATAATAACGCTCGGCGTTATTATATAGAAAAGCAGGTCGGTGCAGGCCTTGCCCGTTTTCTCGGTAAACCAGCCGATCTTGTCGCAGATAACTCCGACAAGCACCATGACATACAGTATGCCGACCTGACGCGCCGCAATGAGAATATTGTCAAGAAACATAGATTACCCCGATCATTCCTCCGTCTCAACCGTCTGAGCCTTGGCTCTTGAAAGAAGATTGTAGATTATATATGCCGCAACGCCGAAGTCGCTGTAAGAGATGCCGTGATGAGCGTTAAGAAGCTCGGAATGACCCGAAACGGCGACAATGAATCTCGGCAGGAAGCATACCAGAGCGAACATAGCCGCAGGAACGCCGTAGGCATATAATTTCCAGAAAACCGAGTCTGCGTCGATTTTTGCGACTGTCTGAGACAGCGCAAAGAAGAAGAGCATAAGGAAAACTATCTCGAAAAGCTCAAGCAGAAGATCGGAAACATTGATGAAGCTGATCGTCCTCTTGAACCTGTAAAGGAGCTTGCAAACCGCCCAGAGAGCCGGGGTCAGGGAAAGAACCTTGAGCTTTGAGCCGTCCGAGCTGCCGACGCTTACGGAAAGTCCCGAAACGAAGAAGTATACCGCGGCGATTGCGCCTGAAACCGACTGGAGCAGAAGCAGAGTTCCGCCCTGATTCTTTATATAGTCCGAAACCGCTGTGCCTGAGGTCGCGGCGGCGTCGTAAAGATCAAAATAGCTCATGAGCTGACCTGCCGAGTCAATGATCACCGTTACGGCAAGGATCAGCGAGAAAACAAGAAAAAGAGGCGATTTTTTCACCGAGGTGACGGTTATCATTTTCTTCTTGTTAAGCAGTGGTACAGCGACCGAGATAAGCATGGCTACGCCGAGCAGGATATACATGGCGTAGACCGAAAAATCCATCTTTGAATAGAAGCCCGTCTCGGGCTCAAGCACCTTAAAATACTGGTAAACTCTCAGCGGAACCGCAACGAGCAAGGCGCAAAGCGAAGCGAAAAGCGGAAGCTTGTAAATGACATCACTTTTGTTTTTCATGTATTATTCCCCCTGAATAATTCTTTCTTCATAAGGTACATAGCCCTGATCGGGAGCGTATTTTGCGATTCTCTGGTCGATCGTGACGTATTTTCTCTTTGCCATAACGCTCTTGTATGCGGGACGGATGATCCTGCCGCCCGTGGCAAGCTCCTCAAGACGGTGAGCCGTCCAGCCTGCGATCCTTGCGGTCGTGAAGAGCGGAGTGAAAAGATCCTCGGGAATACGGAGCATCTCATAAATGAAGCCCGAATAGAGGTCAACGTTTGCACAGATCGGCTTCTTGTTGCCCTTTTCCTTGAGGAATACCTCGGGAGTAAGGCGCTCAACGGATTCAATGAGCTTGAATTTTTCTGTATTGCCTGTCTTTTCGGCATATTTGCGAGCCTCCTCCTTGAGGATAACGGCACGCGGATCGGAGAGGGTGTAAACAGCATGACCCATTCCGTAGATAAGACCCGAATGGTCGCCCGCCTCTTTCCTGATGATTTTTGCAAGATAATCGGCAACCTGACCCTCGTCCGTCGGGTCGGCAACACCGTTCTGAATGTATCTTATCATTTCGGCGGCCTTGATGTTTGCACCGCCGTGCTTCGGACCCTTCAATGCGCCCATACCTGCCGCGATGGCGGCATAGGTGTCCGTTCCGCTGGAGGTAAGAACCCTCGTCGCAAAGGTCGAGTTGTTACCGCCGCCGTGCTCGGCATGAACCATAAGACAAAGGTCAAGCAGCTTCGCCTCGTCGTCCGTAAAGGTTTTATCCGAGCGGATCGAACGGAGAATCGTCTCAGCCGTTGACTGGTCGGGCTTAGCGGGGTGGATATACATGCTCTTTTTGAGATAGTGGCGGCGCTTTACCTGATAGGCATAAGCCATGATAACGGGGAGCTGACCGACAAGCTGAACCGACTGACGGACAACGTTTTCAAGCGAGGTGTCGTCGGGCGATTCGTCGTATGAATAAAGAGCGAGGATCGTTCTTGTGATTTTGTTCATGATGTTCGGCGAGGGCGCCTTCATCATCGTGTCCTCGATAAAATCCTCTGGAAGATTACGGCTCACGGCGAGAATATCCTTGAAGCGCGCGAGCTGTTCGGCGGTCGGAAGCGAGCCGAAAATGAGCAGCCATGCGACCTCCTCATAGCCGAAGCGGTTTTCCTGCTGACAGTGCTTTACGATCTCCTGCATGTCAAAGCCGCGGAAGTAGAGATGACCCTCCTTGGGCACTCTTTCGCCGTCGTCTATGTAGTAGCCGTCAACGGAGCTGATTTTTGTAATGCCTGCCATGACGCCCGTTCCGTCGGAGTTGCGCAGACCTCTTTTAACGTTAAAACGATTGAAATAATCGGGATTTATTTTATAGCTTTTGTTAAGCTCTTCAACCAAAGACTGAGTAGTTTGATTGGTAAGGGGATTGATATACGAATTCATTGCTTCACCACCAATATATTTTCAGATTATTATACTATATTACATATTATAAAGTCAAGAATTGAAAAACAAATAAACTGTGAATAAAACGCATTTTTGCATATTTTTTACCGAAATTTGGGACGTCAACGCATATTTATACATAAGCTCCGATTTATCGTTATTTTGGAATGAATTTTTGCCGACATTTCGCTACTCTCAAGGGGAGGCTGAACATCAACGTAAATTTTATAATTATATTTTAAAGTCAGTAGAAACCCATTCTTTGCTACCCTCAAAGGGGAAGCCTTGGAAAATTCCTGCTGACCTCGGACCGATGTGGGCACGAAAAATCCTGCCGATGAAAAAACTCAACCTCCCCATGAACAGGGGAGGCCGGATAAATCATATTAAATCAAAGCAAATTGATGCCGTTATTCCTGCAGTCCTCAACCATCTTGTCGGGCCAGAGGGAAACCTGAACCTCGCCGATGTGGGCCTTTTCAAGTATGAGCATGCTCAGTCTTGACTGACCGATGCCGCCGCCGATAGTCAGCGGAAGTGTGCCGTCGGCAATGCCCTTGTGATAGTCGTACTTCATTCTGTCCTCTGCGTCAGCCGCCTTGAGCTGATAAGCAAGGCTCTCGGAGTCAACACGGATACCCATCGAGGAAACCTCGAATGCGTGCTGAAGCGTTTCGTTCCAGAAAAGGAGGTCGCCGTTGAGCTTCCAGTCGTCGTAGTCGGGCGCTCTGCCGTCGTGCTTGATGCCGCTCTTGAGCAGGTCGCCTATCTGCATTACGAAAACAACGCCCTTTTCCTTTGCGATGATGTCCTCGCGCTCCTTCGGGGTCTTGTCGGGGTACATGTCCTCAAGCTCCTGAGTTGTGATGAAGAAAACATCCGTTGCAAGCTCTTTCTTGAGCTGTGGGAATGCCTCGTGAGCTATTTTCTGAGTGTTGTCAATTGCACCGACGATCTTCTTTACGATTTCTTTAAGGAATTCAACGTTTCTTTCTTCCTTGGAGATAACACGCTCCCAATCCCACTGGTCAACGAAAATCGAATGAACGTTGTCGCAGTCGTCGTCACGGCGGATCGCGTTCATGTTGGTGTAAAGACCCTCGTCAACACCGTAGCCGTAAGCCTTGAGAGCCGTTCTTTTCCACTTGGCGAGAGACTGAACGATTTCCGCAGTGCCCTCGATCTCTTTAATATCAAACTCGACCTTTCTCTCAACGCCGTTGAGATCGTCGTTAATGCCGCTGCCTTTCTTGACAATGAACGGTGCGCTGACACGCTCAAGGTTGAGCGCGGCGGCAAGCTCGTTTGCAAATGTATCCTTAACAAGCTTGATTGCTTTCTGTGTTTCTCTGAGTGTAAGGGCGGAGCTGTATCCGTCCACGATCTGTAAGCCTCTCATAGTATCTTCCTCCCTGATTTATCTGATGTTTCCTACTGTTCTGGGGTAGAGCTGAACGTCACGGATATTTGCCATGCCCGTCATATACATAACGATTCTGTCAAAGCCGAGACCGAAGCCGCCGTGAGGAACTGAGCCGAACTTTCTAAGGTCAAGATAATCCTTGTACTCGTCCTGGGTCATGCCTCTCTCCTCCATTGCAGCAAGGAGCTTGTCGAGGTTTTCCTCACGCTGACTGCCGCCGATGATCTCGCCGACACCGGGAACAAGCAGGTCTGTTGCGGCAACCGTCTTTCCGTCGGGATTCTGCTTCATGTAGAAGGACTTGATCTCCTTCGGGTAATCCGTAACGAATACAGGCTTGTTGTAAACCTGCTCGGTGATGTATCTCTCGTGCTCCGTCGCAAGGTCACAGCCCCACTCAACGGGGTACTGGAAGTCAACGTCAGCATCCTTGAGAAGCTCGATAGCCTTTGTGTATGTGATTCTCTCAAAGTCGCCGTCAACGATCTTCTGAAGCTTCTCACAAAGTCCTTTTTCAAAGAACTTTTCAAAGAAGGCAAGCTCGTCGGGGCACTTTTCAAGAACGTCCTTGAGGACAAATTTGATCATTGCCTCTGCAACCTCGATAACATCGTCAAGCTCGGCGAAAGCGATTTCGGGCTCGACGTGCCAGAACTCGGCAACGTGGCGCTGAGTGTTACTCTTTTCGGCACGGAACGAGGGACCGAACGTGTAGATCTTGCCCATTGCCATTGCGGCAACCTCGCCCTCAAGCTGACCGGAAACCGAAAGACCCGCCTTTCTGCCGAAGAAATCGTCGGCATAGTATTCTTCCTCGCTCTTGTACTTGTCGGAATAGCCGATTGTCGTTACCTTGAACACCTCGCCTGCACCCTCGCAGTCGGAAGCGGTGAGCAGGGGAGTGTGGATATAAACATAGTTGTTCTGCTGGAAAAAGCTGTGGATAGCCGCGGCAGCAACCGAACGAACTCTGAGAACCGCGTTGAACGTGTTTGTTCTTACGCGAAGATGGGGAATCGTTCTGAGAAATTCGAGCGAACAGCGCTTTTTCTGGAGCGGATAGTCGCTCGGGCACTCGCCGAGAAGCGTGATCTCGTCAGCGTTGACCTCAACTGCATTGTTGACCGCACCCTTAACTACCGTGCCGACTACCTTGAGAGCCGTTCCGCCGGGCATGAAAGCCGAAATGTCGGAAAGCTTCGATTTGTCAATAACGATTTGAAGATGGCTGAGCGATGTGCCGTCGTTAAGCTCGATGAAAGCCATGTTCTTGGAATCTCTCGAGGTTCTGACCCAGCCGCAAACGGTGACCTGAGTGCCGATATACGATGCGTCTTTCAGAATTGCTTTGATGTCGGTGTGTTTCATAATAAATCATTCTCCTTTTTGGAAAAATCGTAATTGACGAACAAAAAAGGCTATTCGTCCCTTAGTATAGGACGAATAGCCTTGTATCCGCGGTACCACCTAAATTACTCATTACTGAGTCCCTTTACGGCTCGAATAAGCCATGCACATTAACGCTGTGTCCACGTCGCACCTACTGAGTTGCCCGTTCGGCTTGAAGCTCCGAAGTGTTATTCACGCAAGCTCTTTTACGGCATTCGCACTCTCTGCCGCTCACTGAGAACGATCTCTTACGCTACTTCTCTTCATCTTTGCTTTTCAATATGAACGAATTATACCACCGCTTTTTTATCTTGTCAACAGTTTACAGAAGTTTTTTCTTCCTGAAAATAACAATGCACAGTATTACCACCGCAACGCTCACGGCAATGACGGCAGGGTAGCCGTAGGGCGAGGAGAGCTCGGGCATGTTGACGAAATTCATTCCGTACCAGCCCGTGATCAGCGTCAGCGGAAGAAAGATGACCGTTATGACCGTCAGAAGCTTCATTGTGCTGTTCATTTTCAGATCGAGCCGTGCCTGATAAGCCTCCCTGAGACGCACAAGATTTTCACGGAAAAGATTTATTTCCGAGCAAAGGCGGCTTGACCTGTCGGCAACGGTTTTAAAATAATATGCCTTTTCGCCGTCAAATATTCCGTTTTCGTTCTCGTAAAGCCGCTCGGCGATACCGACAAGCTGTTCGTAGTAATTCCTCAGCGAAACAAGCTTTTTGTTGTAGGCTAGTATCTGCTCGTTGACGTTCTTGTACCTGCCTTTTTCAATGACGGTCTCCTCAAGCTCGTTTATTGCGATTTCCGTTTCTTCGTTCTTTCTGCCGTCGTTTTCGATGAGCCTGTGAAAGAATTGACCTGTAAATTTCTCAACGGAAATGTCGCTCGGTTCGGCGTCGTCAAGCGCGGAATAAACGGCGTTGTAAATGAGCTTCGCATCATCTTTTACCGTGACGATGAGGACAAGATTTTTTCTTAAATAAATGCAAGCCGAGCTTTCGGCGGCGCAGGCAAGGCTCGGGTCAACGATTTTGACGGAGAAAACGAAGCTGTCGGAATTGACCGTCACCGAGCTGCGGAAGCCCGAATCGCTGAGGTCGAAGCAGACGTATTCTCTCGTTGAAATGCCGAGCTGAGAATAGTGCTTTTTGAATTCCTCGGCAGAGATAAGAGCGACCGTGAACGGCGAGGAACCGACCTCGTCAAAGCCGATTTTGTTCATTTTGTTGTCGAAGGACAGAAGCATAATATCACCGAAAGTTTAATTGGAGTATGTATTTAGGTTGGCAGAAATCTCTCGGCGCCCCTGTAGGGGAGCGAAGTGTCCGTACAAACCTCTTGGCTCCCATGTAGGGGAGCTGTCGGCGAAGCTGACTGAGGGGTTTCCTTGAAAGTTTGCTGAAACTCAACTTAAGCGTGGGCTCCTCCTTTGGGGTAGCGCAGTGTCGGCGCGGTAGTGAATGAACGTCCGGTGGACGTTCAGAGCCGCGACGTGACCGAG